>Ga0209187_1000483_pt1 | contig 67847 bp, 62 predicted proteins | sample BantaG_FD_187430 | JGI IMG/M metagenome (GOLD analysis project Ga0209187, IMG submission 187430) | Marine algal microbial communities from Bantry Bay, Ireland - BantryBay_4 metaG (SPAdes) (version 2) | ecosystem: Host-associated > Algae > Red algae > Unclassified | place: Bantry Bay, Ireland...
ATCCTCTTGGTTGTTTCTTTTCGGTTCGCACTCTAAAGATAACAAAACCAAGAGGATTTTTTACATATACCGCATTATATTTTCAATGGATTCAGTGTTTTATCTGTTTCCGGATGGGCACTAACTATACATTTACTAGCATTGTTGATTTAAATAATTGGCTACAGCAAGAATACAGAGCATTAGCTGGGCTGGGGATTGATTGGCTTGAACCGCCAAAAATACAAGGCAGTAGTGGAAAAACAATGTTGGTACAACGCATTACTCCGTCTACTAAAAAGGCTTCTCAAGCACCAGTGCCAGAATTAATACCTCAATGGAAAGATGTGTACGGCTGGCAAGCTACTCACCCCGGTAATTGGTGGTTACAGAAAAACAAGGACTTTAACGACCCAGTTACTGTACGTTCACGGTAAGCGTCAGCTAAATCAAGGAATATTTTTGTAGAAATTTCCGGGCCGATGCTCCTCACAGGCGAAGGCCCCCGGCAACCCCCCCTATACCCCATCCAACAGTCAAGCGCACACAGCAGCAACAACAAACATGTACCTCCCACTCTGCTAAAATAACGCCACAACCAACAACGTCAGCAAGAGCGATACTTAAACATGGCCGACACTTGGACAGAGGTGGAACTTCGCGCAGCTGTGCGCGCTTACATTAACATGAGAGAACAGTCCGGCTTGGCAACAAGGTCAACAAAGCGGATCTATACAGGCATCTGGCCAGCCAACACAACAGAACTGAGAAATCATTCGAGTACCGGATGCAGAACACCTCGCATGTTTCGGCCCTGCTCGGTCGGCCCTAGTTACCCGGGCTGCTACCTGCCAAGAATGTTGGAACAATTACAGCAAAACAATTGGAGCAGCTAATACAGGATGAGGAGGGTAACGTGAACCCGCCATTTGCTGCGTTCATTGAGCGTATTTGCACTGCTAAAGAAGCCTGGTCGAGTTTATTTGTGTTGATATGCCCGATGCCAACACTTTCACGATTGGCATGATGGCAGTCCTTGCCCAATATGAGCGGTAGTTAATAAGTGAAAGAACTAAGGCTGGGCTACCTGCCGCAAAGCGTAAGGGTGTGATCCTTGGTAATCCGACACTGGATCTTATTCGTAACTGTGACACGTCAATAGCTAGGAAAGTGAAAGAACGGTTTGCAACTGAAAGAAACATGCAGCTCAAAGAACTAATTGTAGAGATAGAACACAAGGCTAAACAGCGAATGAGTTTAGCTCAAATCGCAACGGCGCTTAACGACGCAGGCTACACAACTGCAAGAGGCAAACAATTTACAAAGGGACAAATATGCCGGATTAAAAACAGCATATGTGGCTAGACCTATCACGAAAATACGCGGCTTAACTATGTTAAATCTGGAAGCCCTTTGACCAGAAAGCGCTGTTTAGCCGGTTCACTCTTAAGAGATACCAAGACGTCAGGCTTTTGAAACCATGTCCGTTGGGTGAATTTAGAAGTACTCGACCAATGCCGAAAATGAGACATTAAGACCTCTACAGCTGCATCAGTATAACCAGTTATAAGGTGTTGCTTATCGTCGTCTCCATCCAACCATTTCGGGTCTGCGAAGCTCCCTATAAACTTGCGTTCGGCAGCGTCATCTCTTTTCAGTTTAAAGCGAAGCAGCTCACCCACCATAAAATACACCATCCACTTCTGCTGCAACGCAACCTTAACAATCAGCTTATCCTCCTCCTGTAACTCTTCGCTATCCAATAATTCCGCTTTAATTGTTTTGTGAAGGCCAGACACGTACTCACATATAAAGTACCCACCCGCAATATAGTCAAACTCATTAGAGTTCAACTCTTCAAATACAACTTCGCCATCACCGAATATTTTGCAGTACCCTCCTGACTTCGAAACATCGAACAAATAATTGGTACCACCGAAGTAATCAACCGGACCATGAAAGTAGGAATGAACAGTTTTAGCAAACAACTCCATAGATATAGGAATGGTATTGGCAGTTCGATCTCCACCGGTACGTTTGTTTTTATATTTGTACTTTTTTCCACCTCGTGTAACGTTGTCGAAACGTTGCACTAAACTGCGCTGTATAAGATCATTACTTCGAAAATCAGAAATTTTAATAGAGTTCTGGGTATTATTGTATCTGGTTATATTTTCGAGAAACAGCTCCTCCTTCACAGCAGTTTTATAGCTGACCTCTGTAATTCGAATTAAAACGTTGGCATCTGCTGCGGTTTCAGATTTCCCCCTTGCCTTGGCTATTGATCTAACAGTTTGCGCACCATTTATTATCGAAAAATCTTGCATAGTTAACTTCCCAGCTTCAAAATCCTCTTCGACGTGCGTTGCGACAGCCGTTATACCATTGTTAAAAAAATAGAAATCATCTGGGTCTTCCACTGCCGTGTGAATAATATCCTTATTGGTTTTTGTATCTCCGACATAGTTGCGGATGTTTAAATTAAATAATCGTAGTCTATGTTGCTTGACCAATGAATGAAGCTGACCAGCGTTTACGATGCCAATGTAAGATGACCTACCTGCTGGAGCCTTGTATTTTAACCAAGGACTATCCGTATTCCGCTTTGCAAAGTTGATGTGAATATTGTCAACTATACCTAAAGAGAGGCTTTGAACATTTCTAAACTGTTCATTTAAATTCGTTTCGTCAAGAAAGTTGAGTTCGGCGCGCTCTGAAATATCACCAAGCTGTGCTACTGCCGAAGAATTTTCAATTCCGAGATCGACAGACTTTTTTCCTTCTTCACTTAACTTGCCTAGAGATACGAATATCAATTCAAAGGAATCGTCTATCCAATCTATCTCGCTAACAACATCCGATAGATACTCGTTTTGCTTAGCTTTACTGTTTGACTGTGGGTGTAGTCTGGGCAGAATCGTGCGAAAATGTTCAATTTCCCCCACATCTTGGTTGGCTGCCTTACCTTTATACTTCGATTGAATAATGACGACTTTGTTATTTTGACGATATATGAAATCACACCCATCATCATAAGCGCCATCAACCAGACAATATTCCAAATCCTCGTCTGCTTCTGGGACAGTACCCGGATACAGCTTGCTATAAACTTCCTTAACATAAAATAGAGTCAGAAAACGAGCACGCTGGATATCGGTAAGATCGCTCCATTTCTCCTCGGCTTTCTCTTCTCCCCATTTGATACAGCTCGATCGAAATATCTGAGACTTTTTTACTTTTGCCTGCGCTGCCATTTTGTTATGCCGGGTACAAGTTGCTTATTACTGGAGACTATTTTGCCATTATAAGGTGACAGCAAACTAATCTAACCTAATTACTAAATTGATTATAGTCGGCTCTTCATCATAAACGGGGGACACCGGCACACATTAAAATGGTTTTGCGACAAATCAATTTAATGGAGATTCACCGATGTCCCTCGCATCTCGTATTGTAGGTATTCCAGGCCTTGAAGTCGAACGCGTTGATCGACAAAAGTGTATTGAAGTGTGGGCCAGACCCGCTAACAGGCCACTCTGCCTTCATTGTGGTGCTGATCACTTGAGAATTAAGGCCACCTATCCAAGAACGGTTAAGCACACTCGACAGGGCAATCAGGTGATGACTTTGCACCTCAAAACACCAAAGTATCACTGTCGGCAGTGTGGCCGTTATTTTCGCCGTCGCTTTAGCGGTATCCGACGACGCTTTCGAGCCTCTGAAGGCTACCGTCTGGAAGTGTTTGAAGCTCACCATGGCGGCGTCACCCAGGCTAAGCTCTCTCGTACACACAGCATCAGCCCTGCCACCGTTGAGCGCTGGTATCAGTACCACAACGACCAGAAACGCTCCGAATGCGCTAATCACACATGCCCCCGTGTGATCGGCATTGATGAACATTTTTTCACACGCAAAAAAGGATTTGCAACCACCTTTGTTGACTTAAAAAAACGCAAAGTATTTGATGTGAAGCTGGGTCGCTCAGAATCCAGCTTACACAGCTATTTAAGCAATTTACAAGACCGCGACAAGGTCCAGGTGATGGTGATGGACCTATCGCAAACCTATCGAAGCATTGCCAAAAAATACTTCCCTAACGCCACCATTGTGGCTGATCGCTTTCATGTTGTACGACTGATCAATCATCACTTTTTAAAGGTGTGGAAACTGCACGACGAAGAAGGCAGAAAAAACCGAGGCTTAGTCAGTTTGATGCGCAGGCATGAATGGAACTTGAAGGATGAACAACGGCCGAAGCTAATGAACTACCTCGAAGACTATCCCGGCTTAAAAGCGTTGTACCAAGCCAAACAAAAGCTCATCCGGTACGTGTTACTCAAGACACTCACCAAGAAGCGAATGGGAAGAAAACTACCCGGGTTCTTGAAGCTGATTGAACAGCTACATCAAAGCCCATTGAGAGCATTAGCCAAGACACTGGAATCATGGTTACAACCGATCGTCGCTATACCCATTCTGGGCACAGGTGTGGAGGTTCTCCAGAAGCAACGGTATCACTGAAGGCTTCCATACCAAAATGGAGATGATCTCAAGACGTGCTTATGGGTTCAGAAACTTTGAAAATTACAGATTACGTGTCCTAGCCCATTGCGGGTGGGATGGTATTATCAACCGTGTTTAATGTATGCCCATCCCCCGTTAATTGGGTAGAGCCGTAGAGCCCGTTATAAACCATTGAAATAATTGGTGCCCGGGGCCGGACTTGAACCGGCACGGTATTGCTACCGAGGGATTTTAAGTCCCTTGCGTCTACCAATTTCGCCACCCGGGCTTTAGGGGGCATTGTATAAAAAGAAACCAAATAAACGCCAACACATATAAAAGTGTCCACGTGGAGACTATTGGTGTCTTGCTGTTAGTGGAGGCTGAACCCGGAGTCGAACCGAGGTAAACGGATTTGCAATCCGGTGCATAGCCACTCTGCCATTCAGCCACTTTAAACAACGTCTGGGAGCAAAAATCGATATCGCCGGACCAGACTAGATAGGATAGTCGATTTAGACACTTTTAGCATGAAGAACCGACTGACTTCATGCACTTAAATTCAATCACTCGCCGTCTGCGCGCAGCTAACGATATTGCCTGGCCAATTAATCAACGAGATTACAGCGGACTAGTCACTCGCTGGCCGAATTCTGGCCACTAACTAAACCACTAACTGGCTGCCTCACCACGCTCCTCTGAAGACTCACGGTTATCGTTGGCGGCCTCAGGAAAACGCGAGATAATGGCGCCCAGCCCAGTCAACGGCAGGGTCGTTACGCCGCCACGATGTTCCCTTCTGCCCAGTGTGCTTGCCAAAATAGTCTGGGTGAGCACCACTGGGTTTTCCAAAAAGGCGGTGGTCTCACTGGCCGTAACCGGCTTGCTGACCAGATAGCCCTGGATTTCGTCGCAGTGATGATCACGCAAAAACATCAGTTGTTCCTGCGTTTCAACACCTTCGGCCAACACACGCATGCCAAGACTACTGCCCATCGTTATGATCGAGCGTACAACACGCGCTTTTTTCTCATCAGTCGTGCAACCGTTGACAAAAGCACGATCAATTTTCAGCCTGTTAATTGGGAAGTGCTGAAGGTAGCCAATCGATGAGTACCCGGTGCCAAAATCATCGATTGATATTTGTAGCCCGGCACGTTGCAATTTCTCTAAATTATTGCGAGCCGTATCAAGCTCATCGATACCAATAGATTCAGTTATCTCGATTTCTATACAGCTTAACGGCACGTCTGTATCGCCTATTGTTTCAAGAACATTGTCGGCATAGGTCTCGTCTTTTAATTCCAGCGCTGACACATTTACGGCAATGACAATGTTTGTGTGCCCCGCATGCTCCCAACGCGTGATCTGGTCTAGTACATCGGTCATGACCCAATGATTTATTTGATGTATCAAGCCGATTTTTTCTGCAATAGGAATAAACTCGACCGGAGAGATTGTTCCCAAATGAGTATGATGCCAGCGCAGTAAGGCTTCAAAGCCCAGAATATCACCCGAGGATAAATCCATCTTGGGTTGATAATAAACTTCAAGTTCGCGTCGTTTGATGGCTTGATACAAATCTGTTTGCAAACGAATAAATCGCTTGGCCGATTTATCCATGCGTGAAGAATAAAAACTGTACGAATTACGTATACCATCCATCTTTGCATTACTGCATGCAACACAGGCGTTTTGCAGCAAGTCTTCAGCGTTGTCTCCATCCTCACCAAATATACTGATACCGGCGTTGGTATCAACCACATATTCCAGCCCGCCAATAACCACACGTTGATCAAAGACATCAAGTAGTCGTTCAACAATACCCGAGATACTCTCTTTAGCGTCGATATCGCTTAGCAGAATAGCAATTTCATTGTGTTCAGTTTGCGTGACCGTGCTGGTAAGGTCTTCCATCTCACCTTGAGATACCACATCAGCCAGACGCAGCAGGTTTTTGATGCGATCAACCAACACAGAACACAGCTTATTCCCGATGTTGTAGTCAACGTTGTCTGCAATGAATTGCAAAGAACTACCATCGAGCACAACAACGGCCAACACATGACGATCACGCTTGGCTCGGTTTATGGCAGTAGCCACGTTAGTGGCAAGCAGTTGGCGCTGTGTTAACGCTCTGCCAGGCTCGACCAACACCAATGCACCTGCAGCGGTCGGGTCGTCCTCTCGGCGACGCTGTGAAGCCCTGACTACCACTGGTTGTGTCTCATTAGATGCCTTAACTCTTGGCTCGCCCGTCTTGCTGTCATTCGCAGCTGCGGACGAATCGTTTGTTCCCCTGGCAACAACCTGAGAAATAGCGTCTGTATCAGAGCGACGCATCACTGGCTGTTGTATTGACGCACCCGTTGGGTTGTTCGATTGTTGATTGCCACTGCCTTTTTCGTCGTCCCAACTAACCACTCGGTTTCGGCCTGATGTTTTAGCTTCATACAAAGCCAAATCAGCAAATTCAATCATTTCACTTGGCGTGTTGGCTTTGCCGGGCAAGCAAGACACCCCAAAGCTGCTGGTGATATTTAACGCAACAGATAAATTTGCATCTACACCATCTTGTATATGGATTCTAATTTTTTCGGCACGCTGCACCGCCGCCTCTAGTGTGGCATCGGGCAATATCATACAAAACTCTTCACCACCGAATCGACCCACTACGTCAACGTCACCCAAAAAAGTTGTTAAGGTTTCGGCAAGGTACTTAATGACGTCATCACCCACCCCATGACCATGTGTATCGTTAACCGACTTAAAGTGGTCTATATCAAGCATGATGCACGCAAGCCGGCTGTTGGCAGTCACTGCATGTTCAAAGTGAGTATCAAACGCATCAAAAAATGCGCGGCGATTAAACAGGTTAGTCAGAGGGTCGCGAGTTGCCAGGGTAAATAACTCTCGATTCTTTTCTTCGATCTCGGCTTGAGACTCTTCAAGTGTTGCCAGAGTCATTTCTAGTTCAGCGTGCTTTTTTTCCATTTCAGTGACATCGCTAAGCGTGATCAACGCCCCGCGAACACTATCGCCCTCACCCACTATTGACGATGCGTTAACAATAAACTGATAGCTTTGATGGTGTCCTACGCGTAAGTGCAGGGTTTGCTCTTGAGTGTGAGCATTACCGGCAATAATGGGCTCCCAAGGTAACGTTTCATCACCTTCCGCTTTCACCCAATCCAGAAAAGTACCGTCTTTACCGGTTAGTTTTTTCGCATTGATACCAGTGCGTTTAGCCAAGGCTTGATTACAAAACATAATCACGCCTTCATGGTTGACGATCATCAATCCATCGGCCAAAGAATCCAATGCACTACGCACCCGATCTGGAAGCACTTGATCTGGGTCAAGTTCGCGCATCACTTTTTTAAGGAAAAAGAAATATCCGATAAAACCGGCAAACGTTATGTAGGCAATAATTTTTAATACTGAACTGCCACCACGAAACATGGATGCACTCACCGGTAAAGGCTGGAATATTAGTTCGTAAAAACCCCATTCACCCTTGGGTGTATGAAGCGAAACACGCACTTGTTCAACAGTTGATTCAGCTTGCGGCGCTAAATCCCATAAATCATTGTACTGTCCTTCACTGGCCACAACAGTGCCATCGGTTCGTGTGACAGCCACACCCAGCACACGCTCATTACGATCAACCGTTGATTTTAAAATTTGATTAAGTTTGGTGTTGTCTCGCTCACCAATTTCCATGGATATCTGCACAGCAGAAGATTGTGCAATGTGCTGCCGGTAAGCCACTTCATTGCCTCGCGTATCGGGCATGAACCCTAGAAAATCAGAAATGAGCAACAGCGATACTGTCAGCATCACTAAACCAAAGCTGATTCTTGCCAATGGGGATTTCAGGAAACGAACAACAGCACCAAACGGATTTTTCACGTGTGTCGTCTCTTTGCACACAACTGCGTCATTGATGCAGACCTGAGTTTGCACTGGACTAACATCATATAAAGGGACCGTAAATCCAACGTGCGCTCCACGCAATGCGGCTGTGCGAGGCGAGTTTTCGCCTAAGTAGGATAATTATCGGCAGACAGCACTAAGACTAAAAGGCTATCAAAACTTGCTTAGCCTTTTAAATTCATACACTTAGAAGGGTTAACAGTAAGACACAATCGACTTCGGTGTGATTGCGCTCACAGTATTAGTCACTTACAAAATCCAGCTGGCATCGCACACCACTCGGGATGGTCAAATCCGGGTTAGGTAATTCAAGTAAAACACCGTAAGTGGCGCTAGCTGCATCCGCAACAGGGTCGATGCGACGCACAGTGGCCTCAAACACAGTGTCTTCAAAGCCCGGTACATTCATGCGGATATCACCGCGCATACCGCTTTCAATTGAACCCAGTTCACTCACCGGCACAATAACTTCAATGTGCAGAGGATCCAGGCTGGCAATTTGTACAATCGGCTCATCTGCCACGTACTCGCCAACAGTTTTAAAAGCTTCAGTAATGGCGCCATCAAACGGTGCTGTTATGAAGCGGCGTTTCAATGCAGCTTTTGCACGAATCGCCTCAATCTGAGCCACTTCACTGTTTTCGCGTTCTTGTAATACTTGCATTTTGGCGATCAGCGCTTCTGTTTTTATCTGATCTAACGTTTGTTTCGAAATAGAGGCTTTTTGAAATAATGTCTCGTTACGTTGTAACGTACGTGAACCAAAGTCTGCATTTAGCTGACGTAAACGCGTGGCGGTATTTAATGATGCCAATCGATTAGCCAGTGCCAGAGATGCTTGTTCAACATCAGATTCCAGCTCAGCTAACACGGTGCCCGCTTGCACGTAGTCAGAACGATGCACGTTGACGCTGGACAATACACCAGCTACCGCACTGCCCAGTGACGCTAATTTGCCTGGCTGAACAACACAATCAATGTCTGAGAGAATTTCTCGACTGGCATCGGCCTGATTGCCCCAGGGCAAAACCAAAGCCGCAACAACGAATACCGCAGGCGGTATAAAAGCCAGTGGGTTTATTGCTTTATGTAATTGCATGTCTTAACCAATTCCGATTCAAAATACAGCTAGGCGGGTAACGTTTTCAAAAACACTTGTCTTAATGATCTGAGCCAACGCTTACCCAATGGCTCAGCTTTATGTCGCAACGTGACATAAGCTCGTTCGCCAACACCAAAAATTTTCGTGTTTTCAGGGAGGCCGAGCTGCAAATGAAAAATGCTCTCTACCGTGGTTAATCCCTTGGGGTCACTCGAGGCAATTGCTATGCCGCCACCGCCAGCGGCTCCCAATGCAGGGCTGGGTAATGTTCGATCTGCGGCCGGCACCTCATTTACCACGCTGGCCTTAATGTTCTGACCCAGGGACTCCGCTAATTTGACAGAAGCCGACTTCACTCCCGTCTGCAACCGGCCACTGTAAACATCAGGCACAGCCACACGAACCACCAATTCACTTGGGTCCACGATTTGCGCAATCATTTCACCCTGAGCAAAGTAGCGGCCCGCCAGTTTTTGCAACTGAGTCGGGGTGAAAGTGCCATCAGCTTGCGCCACAACCTCTAAGTGATCGCGCTGTTGGCGCTTTTCAGCAAGCACTCTTTTTTGCGCAGCTATATCTTCTTGCAACATAGAATATTCGCTCGGGTCCAGGCTGCGTAGCAACTCACTGCGCACATCCATGGCCAGCAATTCGTTTTCCATAACCACAATTGATTTTTCCAGTTCGGGTGCAACCAGAGTCAATAACAGTTGCCCCTTGCTCACCTGCTCACCAGGAGACACCGCTACTTCACTAACAAATCCTGCTGTCTCAGCGAATATTTCACCTTGCTGTGGTACCCAGACCACACCTTGGGCGCGGGTCGATGACGGCAAAGGCACAACACCAATTAATACCACTGTAGCCACTAAACCACCGACGACCACGCGTGTAGATCGCACTCGTTGATGGGCTGTTTCGGGCGAGCGCAGCACAAAGTTAATACTTTTTACCAGCGGCAATATGAGTTGTTGTATAACGGCCCAGCCACCTAAGGCCACACCGATCAGTAAATATCGGCTTGAAAGAAACATCACTATAAAAAACAGAATAAAGATTCGATACAAGGTAGATAGCAACCCATAGGCAATAAACCATCGCCGCTCACCAGGGGCTGTAACAGGTGAGACCTCCCCTTCAAGCTTTAACACATAGTGTTTAAACAGATAGCGATAATAGTGCGTGGAGCGAACCATCAAGTTGGGGATTTCTATGGCATCCTGCAACAAGAAATAACCATCAAACTTTAGTAAGGGATTGGCATTAAACAATACGGTGGAAACAGCGCCTATGGTAAACACACCGAACGCGCAATCGCGCAGCAGGCCATCGCTGGCTCCGACCCAAAAGTAAAAGGCAATAGCGGCCAGAAAAACTTCGACAAGAATACCAGCCGCGCTGACCATCATGCGTTTGTGCTTTGATTTGAAGGCGGTGGCTGCAGAAGCATCAACGTAGGGTATAGGTGCTAAAACCAATAGCGTGATACCCATCTCGTGTACATCCCCACCCCAGCGTTTAACACAAATCGCGTGGGCAAATTCGTGCAGCAACTTCATCAACGGATACAGGATAAAGAGTAATAAAATGTTGTTTGGTTTTAATATATCTGTTCTGTAAGCGCTGGCCAATGCATCCCAGTGCTGAAAAACCAACACCGCCGCCGGTAGAACCACCAATAACCAGATAAATGCACCAAGCGTGCTCAGTACGTTTTTAAAATAAGGCGTTATCTTATTGAGTAAGGCATCAGGATTAAATAATGGAATACGAATAAGCAACGGGCTTATCAATTTTTGAAAACGCATTGTTCGGCGTTTGTCGCGATATTGTTCCACCAATTCAGTTGTGCTTTTGTCCATCACATTGGAAATAATACCCATGCGCTGCATCCGACCAATAAGATTTACCACCTCGGTAATGGATAAGTCCGGCGACTCATTGGCAATCAGGTAGTGATAGATGGTGCTTAAGGTGCATTTGCCATCGAGCCTGCCAACCAAACCGTAAGCTCGGCTGTTAAACCTGACATGCTCACCAGAGAGTTCATCCTGAAGTAAATACCAGCGTTCATTGCGATAAACATGAACATGGATTTTTATGTGTTTACGCAGCTTTGGGCTCAGGTCAGCCAGTCGCGACCAGATCTCTTCGACCGAGACGAATGACTCACTCATTACAGACCCGACTTCCACAACCATAACCGCATTTTAGCGATTAGCTTGTGTGTCCAAATCCATATTAACGGTGCGTTGCCCACTCGAATTTTTGCTACCCCTCGCATGCCAGGTCGCAGCTTGTCACTCATTTCAGTCAGTTCAGCCTCTACTGAAAAAACGCTTTTGCGGTCTCGTACCAAGGCCACGGGAACAATACTTTTAGTGATAAGTTCGTGTTTGTTACCCGGCAACGCTGAGAATCTCAATACACCAGGTTGATTGGGTTCAACCCCGGCCACATCATGTTCATCAATTTCCAGTACCAGCCTGTAGGCTTCCATGGAAGCAACTTCAAACAACACCTGGCCGACTTCCACAGGCGCACCTAAGGACTGATTTAAATCACCACTGACTAACACGCCATCAAATGGCGCGGTTAGTTGCGAGCGGTTCAATTTTTGTTCTATTAATGCAAGCTCTGCATCCACCTGGGCTTTTTTGGCTTGCAGCATACCCAGCTCTGATCGATCACGCAGGCTCAGTGCACGAGCTAACGAGGTGTCAAGCTTACCCAGCTCGCCAAGCCACTTTTCTTTTTCTATTAACAAATCCCGATCTTCTAGCGTGGCAATCACTTGACCCGCTTTAACAGCATCGCCTGCTCTTGCATGTGCAGACTTTACATAACCGGCTTGCGGTGCCACCAGCACCTGTTTGTCAGAACCTTCAATGCTGGCTTGCGCCGCTACATTATGGGGTACCGGTAAAAACAGTATCGCTAACAGACCAAGGCACCCGGCTCCAGCCAGTATCTTACCTTTGGTTGTTGTTGGAAGTCGGCGTCGAGTAAATGTTGATTGCACATGCTCACGTGCTCGAGCCGAATACGATCGTTGCTCTTGTCTAATCAGTTGCAGTACCGGCCCCATGGGTGCCAGAATCTTTGCAGCTGAATTGATCTCGTCTGCTGAAAATCCTTCGTTTCGTTCAAGTAGCACAGCGCCAATTACTTCATTGTTTGAATACAAGGGAACAGTGCAAGCTAAACCGGATTCTTGTGAGGTTTGCAGCTCTTTGTGAGCACGGGTCATCATCAGTTCGGCCGTTTTTGGATCAGCCATGTTGATGATGGTTTGTTGATCGCTTGCCTCTTCCATAGCAGATTCAATAACGCGAACCAGAGCTCGACGATCATCAAAGCTGGCAACCTGAGAAATAGCCTGCAGTTGAATAGCCGCGCCTTTTTTTAATCCGACACTCACACGTTCACATTGCAGATCACCAGCAAGCGTGTTAGCCGCTTCCAGGCAGGCCGCATACAAGTTGTTGTGGGACAGCACTTGCTCAGCAAGCTTGATTGACACCCCGCCAGTTCCAACGGCAACGTTACCAATCACGTTATCCAGTGAGCCCAACCACATGCCACCCCATCGCACCAGTTGCACAACGGCACTCTGCTGGGATTGACTTCTCGCAACGATATGCATCACCACTACATAATCACTGCCATCATTCGAGATAGGAATAGCGATGTGATCAATGAATTGCTGATTATTTTCCTGTGATTTCTGCGCAGCGTGAATGAGCACATCGTTAGCGGCAAGCGCATCATTGGCCAAAATACCCAGCGCGGAACCTTGATTGTCGTCAGCAGGCCAATGCGCTAAAACAGCGTTTAACCGTGTCTGTGCGACCGAAAAAACAGCACCGCGAATAACGCCCGCGACCATTTTGCACTGCCAGGCCAGCCAGGCTTCGGCCACGGCACGCCGTTGCCCATCGCGCTCGACAGCATCTGCTGCTCGTTGGTGCTGTGGATCCGAATCGGGTCCGTCTTTCTCGTTTGCTAAGGCTTGTGCCACAATCTGCCGCGATCTTCAGGTTCTTCTGTAGACCACATGAATAGCAACTTGCAAGCCACTGCGTAGCCCGGATAGGTAGGCCAAAGCAGCAGAAGTGATACGCGGTAGACGGTTTCGAGCTAAGTTGGACCGAGCCGACAATCGTCACTGCAATACTCGGCTGTGGTGGGGATATTGATCTGGCTTGCGAACGATAAAATGTATTATTGTGCATTTTTAAATGCGTGAATTTAGATGTTCACGAAATATGTTCCAACGTTTCTTACAGTGCAGATTTCACCAACAGGCAAGGTTGGGCAAAGGCTGGTGGTAACCGATTTGGGGCACTTAAAAAAAGACTTGGAGCGGGAAACCAGGTTCGAACTGGCGACCTCAACCTTGGCAAGGTTGCGCTCTACCAACTGAGCTATTCCCGCGAGTGTTGCAGCGACTTATAATGACTTTCAATGACCATCAGCGACTTTCAATGACCATCAATGACTTTCAGTGACCAAAGAGCTAAAAACATCGGTGGTCAAAAATGGAGCGGGAAACCAGGTTCGAACTGGCGACCTCAACCTTGGCAAGGTTGCGCTCTACCAACTGAGCTATTCCCGCACCGATCTCCCTATTGTGGGTTTACTAAGTGCGCCTGTCAAGGCCCTGCGCATACTTGTTCCGCCCAAACAGTTTGTTCGCTGGATAAGCATTGCTCATGCAACGTCTTGGCAACGTCTTGGCAACGTTCAGTCAAAACTTGTTGAAGTATCACTGGAGGAGCTGAACGCCGCCTGCATGTAACCGACCATTGACCAAATCGTAAGAGCCGTAGCGATATACAAAGCCACCAGGCCGATTTGGTAGATGGGCAGTGACCCGATGTCGTGCAAGTAGAGTAAACAGGCCAGTGCACCGATTTGTGATGCGGTTTTAACTTTGCCTAACCACCCCACAGCCACCTTGCCGCGCTGACCTATTTCAGCCATCCACTCCCGTAACGCGCTGATGGTTATTTCTCGCCCTATTATGACGATGGCGGGAATGGTCAACCACGGACTGTTATCAAATTCGACTAACAGGATAAGCGCCGTGGCAACCATGAGCTTATCAGCCACGGGGTCGAGAAACGCACCGAAGCGACTTTCCTGATTCCATTTGCGCGCAAGATAGCCATCGAGCCAGTCAGTAATACCCGCGATCACAAAAATAAAGCACGACAGCGGCCTTGCCCAGGAGTATGGCAAATAGAACACCACGATAATCACTGGCAGCAAAGCAATACGTAGCAGCGTAAGCAGAGTTGGTATCGAGGTTAAATTGTGATTCGGCACAGCGTTACTCCTTCGATTGCACCTTTGGCAATAGTCCGCCTGGGTGCAGCTCATCATAAATTCGTGACGCCAACTCAGAGCTGATGCCAGGTACAGCTGCTATGTCTTCCACACCTGCTTTTGTCAGCTTTTGAATACCACCAAAATGCGTCAGTATCGCTTTACGTCGTTTTGGGCCTAAGCCTTTAATATCTTCCAGTGACGACTTTTGCCGCTGCTTTGCCCGTTTACCCCGATGGCCAGCGATGGCGAAACGATGTGCCTCGTCACGTATTTGTTGTATAAGCAATAAAGCAGCCGAATCGTTGTTTAATTGTTTTTCGGTTTTTTGACGACACAAAATCAAGGTCTCGTCTCCGGGTCGACGATCGGGCCCTTTTGAGACTCCAACCACCTCTACCGAATCAATTTGCAGCTCTTTCATGACATCCAGCGCCACATTAATTTGCCCCTTACCGCCATCGATAAAAATGATGTCTGGCAAGTCGGCGTTCTCTTTTAGCAAGCGAGTGTAACGTCTGGTTAGCGCCTGGCGCATAGCCGCGTAATCGTCACCCGGGGTAATATCGCTGATGTTAAATCGACGATACTGCTGTTTATCAGGGCCTTCGGCATTAAACACAACACAGGATGCTACCGTAGCTTCGCCCATGGTGTGACTGATATCAAAGCACTCCATACGACTGGGTAACTCGTCCAGCTCGACCAACTCGCGAACCGCGTCCAGACGGGCAGCCATGCCTGAGCGCGATGCCAGGCGCGCGGCCAATGACACATCAGCATTGGTCAGCGCCATGGTTTGCAACTTTGCTCGCTCGCCTCTGACCTTATGGCTTATTGTGACATTTACCTTGGCTCGACTACTGAAAATCTCTTGCAACAATTGAGAATCCTGCACAGGTTCGGACACTATTATCTCGCGAGGCACATCGTGCTCGAGGTAAAATTGTGAAATAAATGCGTTAAGTATTTCGGCACTGGTGCTCTGGGCAGGGGTCGTCGGAAAAAAAGCCTTGTTGCCCAGATTGGTGCCATTACGCACAAAAAACACTTGCACACAACTTTGCCCACCGCGTGTGGCCACACCAACATAGTCGGCGTCTTCACGATCACGCATCGTGTTGCTTAAATCATTGACGGCTTTCAGGTTACCAATTTGATCGCGTAACTTGCCAGCAAGTTCGAATTGCAGCGTATCAGAGGCCTCTTCCATGCGCGCGGCCAGGTTATCGATAACCTCGGTTGACTTCCCCTCAAGCACCTTCATGCTCATCGCTACATCCTGCGCGTAGTCTTCGGGCGTAATGTGTTTTACGCATGGAGCCGTGCAACGTTGAATTTGATATTGCAGACATGGCCTTGATCGATTTTTAAAATAACTGTCTTCGCATTGTCGAACACGAAACAGTTTTTGCACCAAACTTAACGAGCGCTTAACTGAACCGGCACTGGGATAAGGACCAATGTATTTACCTTTGACTCGCCGTGCACCACGTTGATAAGCAATCCGCGGGTATTCATCACGAACAGAAATAAATATATAGGGATAGCTTTTATCATCACGCAGCACCACGTTATAACGGGGCCGATGTTCTTTGATAAGGTTGTGTTCCAGCAACAACGCTTCTGCAGCGCTAGCTGTGACCGTGACTTGCACTTCATGTATGTGTGACACAAGCACACGCGTCTTGGCGCTGTCTACGCTCTTTTGGAAGTAACTGGAAAGGCGATTTTTCAGGTTGCTGGCTTTACCGACATAAATAATGTCGCCTTGAGCATTAAACATGCGATACACGCCAGGGCGGTCAGTCACCGTGCGCAGAAACCCTTCAGCATCGAACGGTTGGCTGGACTCTTTTATTTCTGAATCAAAGCTGCCTGAGTCGACGCTGTCTGAGTCACTGCTATCTGAGTCACCGCTCATAGGCTACCGAATGTTTGTCTAACAACTAGGGGCACAAACCACTAGTACTGTATCAAAGCCGAACCCCAAGTAAAACCACCACCGAACCCTTCGATCAATAGCAGCTGACCAGGTTGTATATCCCCTGCTCGCACGGCTGTGTCCAGGGCCAGTGGAATGGAAGCGGCCGATGTATTGCCGTGCTTTGCTACGGTGTTAACCACTTTACTTAAAGGCATATTCAATTTTTTCGCCGTCGCATTGATGATACGTTTATTGGCCTGGTGCGGAACCAGCCAATCAATCGCAGAGCGATCCAATCCGTTGGCTTCCAGTGTTTCATCGACAATGGCCCCAAGGGTGCGCACCGCCATCTTGAACACATCAGAGCCTTCCATTTCAACGAAGGCGCGACCCTCTTGCACCGCGCTGTAGTTATTGGATACACCACTGGGCACATGCAATAACTTTGCGTAGTCGCCATCGGCATGCAGGTGTGTAGACATAACACCCGGCCGCTGGTCGGCTTTAAGCACAACAGCACCTGAACCATCACCAAACAACACACAGGTGTTGCGATCAGTCCAGTCGATAATGCGAGAAAACGTTTCCGCCCCAACCACTAGTGCGCATTTTGATGTGCCGGTTTGAATAAATTTATCCGCCACGGCCAATGCATAGACAAAGCCAGTGCAAACCGCTTGTACATCAAAGGCTGGGCAACCATGGATATCCAATCGACTTTGCAATAAGCACGCGGTGCTGGGAAATACTTGATCGGCTGTGGTCGTTGCAACAATAATCAAGTCTATATCTGCCGCACTGACACCGGCTGCGTCCATGGCGTAACGAGAAGCGTGTTCAGCTAAATCAACGGTGAATTCGTCTGTTGCAGCGATATGACGTTGTTCTATACCTGTGCGCTCTCGAATCCAGGCGTCACTGGTGTCGACCATGGATTCGAGTTCGGTGTTGCTTAACACCTTTTGCGGCAGGTAACTGCCAGTGCCGACTATTCTGGAATAGTTTGCCATTGCCTTACGCAATACTGCTAACTGACTGGCTCATGCGTTCGGCAATCATGGAAGGAACGTCTTTATCAATTTCAAGTAAGGCGATGTTAATGGCGTTAGCAAACGCAAGCGCATCTGCACCGCCATGGCTTTTAATGACTACCCCTTTTAACCCAAGCAGGCTGGCACCGTTATAGCGACGCGGGTCGATTCGATTGCCAAACGAGCGCAGCACCGGTTTTGCCAACAAACCAATCAGCTTGTTAACAGGTGTGCGCATAAACTCTTCTTTCAAATAGTGCGACACCATATGAGCAACACCCTCACTGGTTTTTAACGACACGTTACCGACAAAACCATCGCAAACAACCACATCAGCACGTTCGGTGTAGATCTCATTACCCTCTACAAAGCCAATGTAATTTAAGGTGCTATCGGTAAGCAAAGCGGCAGCGTCTTTTACTTGCACGTTGCCCTTGATGTCTTCAGAGCCGATATTAAGCAGGCCGATAGAGGGACGTGCCTTGGCGTCTATGGCTTCTGCCAGGATAGAACCCATGGCGGCAAATTGAAAAAGGTGGTCGGCGCTGCAATCAACATTAGCACCAAGGTCGAGCATATGAGTGTGGCCGTTTAGCGCAGGAATCGTTGTAGAGATAGCAGGCCGATCAATACCGGGAACTGTTTTAAGCACAAATTTGCTAATAGCCATGAGCGCGCTGGTATTGCCAGAGCTGACGCACGCCGCCGCACGACCAGATTTAACCTGATCAATGGCAATGCGCATGGAGGATTTTTTCTTGTTGCGAAGCGCTATCGCCACAGTGTCGTCCATGGTGACTACTTCACTGGCTTCAACAATCTGCGATCGCCCTTCAGGCAACGGATTGTTGCCGATATGCCTCTGAATTTCTGCTGGATCGCCAACCAGCAAGAGATTGGCATCAGCACGCTCGCTCAGGACTTGCCGGACCGCCTCGACAATGACGCCAGTGCCCTTATCGCCACTCATCGCATCGATTGCGACCGTGAGATTTTTGCTCATAGCGGGATGGCCACCGAGTTGGTTAGCTCCCCATGACTACTGCTTGGGCCGGGCAGCACCACGTTGTAGCGCTCTAGTCTTCGTCGTCGTCTTCTATTTCAGCTGCTTCAACCACCTGCTGACCGCGGTAGAAACCATCTGGCGTGATGTGATGACGACGGTGCAACTCACCCGTAGTTGGGTCGGTTGCCAATGTTGCGCCAGTGAGTTTGTCATGCGAACGGCGCATGCCACGTCGCGATGGTGTCTTTCGGCTTTTTTGAACGGCCATGGGTAATTCCAGTCTTAAAGTTAGTTATTAATGTAGATCAAGATTCTTGAGCACGTCGAATGGTTTAGGTTTATCACCCTCAGCGCTCGAACCATCTCGTTCATTGCGACCATTTTTACCATTTTTGGCACCACTTTCGGTATCGCTTTCGGCACCATTTTTCATCGATGCTAATTTGTCTTTATCTTCTTGTTTGCTATCGTCATGCTGATCGTTGCCTTCTGCATTTACACTGGCCGCTCTATCAGCATTGATCATATATTCACTGGCCTCGCATACGTCAATTTGCGCGTGCTTGGCCACCGACGGCAAATGCAAAATCAATTCGTCCTCAAACAAATCGACCACATGAATTTGACCGTGTTCATCTAACACCACAGGGTCCATCCCATCGGGCATGGCATTGGCGGCGTCGAGTGATTTGGCAAAAACCAATTCAAACGTCTCATCAACCTCGTGCTGCATTGGTTCGAGACACCGCTGACACTGCAGGCTAAGACTGGCCTTCAAATTACCGGCTATATGCACCGTTTTTTTACGGCGCGAAAACCTGAAAGTGGCTTGCATCTCACCGTCGTCTTCGAGCAACATCTCCCGTAAACGGCCAAATTGCCGTAGCGGCAAATTAACGCTGTAAACAGTGGATTCTCTTGCCAGCAAGTCCGGATTAAAGCGGCTGGGAGTTGGCTTGACCATAACCCGCTAATGTTACCGAAAGTGGTTATTAGGCGCAAGCGGTACTTCTAAAATTTGACCTGGTTAGCGTAATCGACCCAGATTGTGTTTAGTTGTAACCAAACCACCCAAACGGGTTATATTCCGGCCACCGTTGCGTTAGCATTCCGACGCACAGACTCAGTATGAGTCTTTTTGGTTATTTGCAGATGGAATTGGAGTAGTCGGTTGGAAATTGGAAAATTGGCCCTGTACGGGGGCGCGTGCGCGTTCAGCTTTGCTTTTTTTGTGTTTTTTGCTGGAAGGCTTAATCCGTTTGTGAAACCCAAGCGATTTGACCCAGCCTACCGTCGGGTCACCTACTTTCGTTATGTCGCTGGTGCGCTATTAATGTGCGCCTTGTTGGCCGTATTTACGTTCACTCAGCTGTCACTTTCCTGGCTTACAGCAGGCTGTATTGGCTCTATCCTGTTCGTTTTGCTCATCGCCTCCCCTACACTGCGTTATCACCGATTAACACTGCGTAACAAATCAGAGGCGCAACAGCGCGACGATCACTTAACCTTATCCAACATACAGACGCCGCGATCAAATATTCGCCGGTCTCTGGCAATCAACAATCCGTCCAAGTCGATAGCTGGCGATTCACCCACTTCGCAATCAACTGAGGATTCAGTGACGGCGTCACCGATGACATCGCCAGCTAACAAGGACGTCGATACAAAGCAAGGCTATGCCAGCTCGATAGTTCAAGCTGCACCTGATCTTGAGTTACCAGCGCCCGCGCCCGCAGCGCCTGTACCCGTGGTACAGACGACCAGAGACGAGGTGCTTCCAAATTTGACCAGTACCGAATATGAATTGGAGATGGCACTAAGAAAATCGACCCAACACATCAATGACGACTTGGCTGATTTAGACCAATCGATCGTTGAAGCCGAGTTCGAATCCATACTCTCCTCCGAAACTAACGGTAATGGAGTCGCACAGCCAGACTTTTCTCGTGCTGATTCGGAGGCGCTGAATAACATTGAAAGAGAACTTGATTGGCGCGATACAAATTTTGCGGAATATGCCTTCCCCAGAGAGACAAGTATCAACACGCAAAATCAGACAGGTAACCATAACGATCAACCGCAAAGCCACGAACAGGGACATAGAATTGCCGCATTGGAACGTGAAAATGCGGTGCTTTCGCAGGAACAGGAATCGCTTAAAGGCGAAGTGGCAAAACTTGAACTCAGTGTGCGCCAGCGAGATGCCGCTGTGCGAAGAAACATTGCATTAAAAGAACAAGCTCTGGCAGTCAAAAGCAAAGCCCTGACCATGGCAGCCATGGAAAGAAAAAAACGCAAACTCACCGAAATTCAAGCGCAAAAAATCATTCTTAAACTTAAAAACAATATGCGCCAATTGGAACACGATGCGGTGGAACGCCAAGTTTAATAATATGCTGCTCAGTTATGGAAAACACACAAACTGATATTTTGCTAGGTTCCACCTCAATCTACCGCGCACAATTGCTCGATCGATTGGGACTGGCTTTTAATACGGCCAAACCGGTGTGTGATGAATCAGCGCATGCCGGCGAACTGCCGGAAAATCTGGCACAACGCCTTGCCTACACTAAAGCGCATAGCCTGAAAGAGGCTCATCCCACTTCAGTCATTATTGGCTCAGATCAAGTCGCCGCAGTCGGTGATACTCGATTTGAAAAACCGGGTACCCCACGCGCTGCACGCGAGCAGTTACACGCCATGCGAGGTGAATCAATTGTGTTCTATACAGCCTTGTGTGTCATTGCCCCAAGTGCTGATCAACCCTTGCAGGGCATAGACCAAACCACGGTTAAGCTGCGCAACCTAAGTGAAGCTGAAATCAATCGGTATGTCGACGCTGAAATGCCGCTGGATTGCGCGGGAAGCTTTAAAGTTGAAAAGCTGGGTATTACTTTATTTGAGTCAGTGAACACTAACGACCCAACAGCTTTAATCGGGTTACCACTAATACTGTTGAGCACGTTTTTACGACAGCTTGGGATCTGCCTGCCTTAGCAATGAATGAAAAAGTCATCAACAATATTTATAAAGTCCCTTTGGCAAAATTTTCGAGGGGCAAAATTTTCGAGGGGCAAAATTTTCGAGCGTCAAAATGAGTCGAGCGAAACGCCATACATATTCAGTAAAACAATAATCACCTGCATTGCGATGGCTGCAAATAAACCGGCAATGACATCGTCCACCATAATGCCAAAACCACCGGATACCCGTTTGTCTGCCATGCCAATCGGCCAGGGTTTCAGCACGTCGAACAACCGAAACAACACAAAACCCAATGCCACAAACCACAGAGAGCGTGGTACCGCGACCATGGTTATCAGGTAACCGACCCACTCGTCAAAAACGATGGCGGGATGGTCGTGCACACCCAGGTTGTTTGCGCACGTATCGCACAACCAAACCCCAAGGGCGAACAGCACCAAAACGATGGCGCAATACACAGGCAAATAATTTGGCATTAGCAACACTAGCGGGATGGCGGCCAGCGTGCCGAAAGTACCTGGTGCTTTTGGCGCTAACCCAGAGCCTGCACCTAAAGCTAAAAAATTTGCAGGATTGGCCAGTAGTTGCGCGCGGGTGACTCTATCCACTTTTTTTCATTTCTAACGGTCGCAACGCAATAGCCAATTTATCAAGCACGCCATTAACGTATTTATGCCCTTGATCAGCGCCAAATCGTTTAGTGATTTCAATGGCCTCGTTAATGACCACGCGTGCAGGAATGTCCAGGTGATGAATAAGCTCGCAGGTGCTAATCCGAAGCACACTGCGTTCGATTGGGTCCAGGTCTTCTATGGGACGATCGAGTGCGGGGCTGAGTTTTTCGTCGATAGCATCCGGGTCTTTGGCTACGGCATCGAACAACTTGACGAAAAAATCTTCATCGACCAGAGACATTTCCTGTCGTTCGATAATTTCTTTTCGCACCGTTGATGCGTCACCGCCGGACAGCTCCCATTGGTAAAGAGCCTGTAAGGTGCGCTCCCGAGCAAATCGTCGGGCTTGACTTACGCTGACGCTACTCTTTGCCATTGGAGTCTTTGCCATTTAAGCTAGTCATAAGAGTAAACCATGAAAGCGAGTCACCGTACTTAGCACAAAGATCAGCATTAATACGAGATAGCGTGCTGTAAATCAAAGAGCATGTGCGCAAAACGATGCGCACCCAATACGGCAAAACCTTAACATTTAGGCACGACGCCATGTGGTTTTTCCGCCAGTATCCTCCAATGTAATGCCTGCCTGTGCCAGCTGGTCGCGAATTTCATCACTGCGTTGCCAATTTTTTTCATTTCTGGCTGTAATTCGCTGGGCTATCAGCGCATCAATATCGGTGCTGCTCAGGTCACCTGATTTAGCGGGTGCTCCCTGCAGTGCAGCATCGGGATCAGCCTGTAACAAGCCAAGTCTTTCACCCAGGGCGCGCAGCGTGTTAGCCAGTTTGGTTGACTGCGAAGATTCTGGTGCGGCCAGCTTATTAATTTCACCAGCCAAGTCAAACAACACAGCAAAAGCCTCGGCTGTGTTCAGATCATCGTTCATGGCTTTGTCAAACCGGTCAACATAGGATTGTTCAACGCCCGCATCGGTGCTGTTTTGAGTGCCACGCAACGCGGTGTATAAACGTTGTAACGCGGCGCGAGCTGCGTCCAGCTGTGCGGTGGAATAATTTAACGCGCTGCGGTAATGCGAGTTAACGATAAAAAAACGCAGCTCTTCGCCCGTGTACTCTTTAAGTACCTCGCGTACAGTGAAAAAATTATCCAGCGACTTGGACATTTTTTCTTCGTCCACCCGGACGAAGCCATTGTGCATCCAGTAGTTGGCAAAGGTTTTTCCGTGCGCGGCTTCGCTTTGGGCTTTCTCATTTTCATGGTGTGGAAATTGTAAATCCATACCGCCGCCATGAATATCGAACTGCTCACCCAACAGGCTTTTTGCCATAGCCGAACACTCGATGTGCCAACCCGGCCTGCCCTCGCCCCAGGGTGAGGACCAACTTGGCTCGCCCGGTTTTACTGATTTCCACAAAACAAAGTCCATAGGGTCTTGTTTGTGGTGATCAATCGCGACTCTTTCGCCGGCGCGCATGTCATCGAGTTTGCGACCGGAAAGCTTACCGTAGCCAGGAAACTTTGAAACCGAGTAATACACATCCCCATTGTCGGCGGCGTACGCCATACCTTTTCCAATGAGCACATCGATCAATGCCACCATTTGATCAATCGCTGCCGTGGCTCGCGGCTCATGGGTTGGACGCAGTACATTCAAGGCGGTTTCGTCTTCGATCATCGCGGCGATAAAACGCTCGGTCAAAACGTCGACTGGTTCATTATTATCGGACGCGCGTGCGATAATTTTATCATCGACATCGGTGACGTTTCGAACATAGGTCACATCAAGCCCAAGCGCCTGAAGGTGCCTGTACAGCACATCGAACACAATAAACATGCGAGCATGTCCGATATGGCAGTAGTCGTAAACAGTTATTCCGCAGACATACATGCCCACTTTGCCTGTTTCGCGCGGGGTAAAAAGTTCTTTTTGGCGAGATAAACTATTATATATATGCAACATGTTGATCGCGGCTGGCAACTATTTCACGGGTTCACGCAAACTGTAGCAGATTACCCGATGGATACTGCACCCGAGCTCTGGCATAAAACCCGCTAAAATTAGACTGGCAACACGGAACCAGTTTCAGGAATGAGCATGTTTTCCCCCAAAAAAGCAGTACTTATAAGTTCAGCCTCAGGCTTAAAAGGCTATGTCTGCGGATTAGCGATCTGCGGTTTAATGGCGTCTTTCGTATTGGCCGGCACCGCATTCGCTGATGACTCTAATAATAGCGGTACCCCACGTGTGAGGCTGGTTACTAATCAAGGTGACATGGTAGTTGAACTGGCCAAAGATCGCGCGCCCGTTACGGTGGAAAATTTCCTGCGGTACGTCGATGATGGGTTTTACAACGGGACCATTTTTCATCGTGTGATTGAAGGGTTCATGATTCAAGGCGGTGGTTTCAACGCAGCTTACGACCGCAAGTCCACTCGTCCGGCTATACCTAACGAGGCAAACAATGGCCTGCGTAATGAACGCTACAGTATTTCTATGGCACGAACCAACGCGCCTCATTCTGCTACTGCGCAATTTTTTATCAACACCGAAGATAACGGTAACCTTGATCACACAGCACCAACCGCTCGTGGGTGGGGTTACGCTGTGTTCGGTCGCGTGATTGAAGGACAGGACATCGTTGATCAAATCTCTCAAGTACCTACTGGTCCGGCTGGGCGCTTCAGTCGCGATGCCCCACGCGAACAAGTCGTGATCACCGAGGCAACTCTCATTGTGCCCGCCCCGGCTGAGTCACCCACTCAGGTTGAAAGTTTAACTGATAGCAATGTTGAACAAACCAACAGCGCTGATACTAAAAAGCAAGCTGAAGCCGACCCTGTGAAAGCCGACGAGGCCGAAACCACGAAATCCATAGCTGCCCAATAGCTGCCCGATAACGGCCCGATAACGGCCCAATAACGGCCTTATTATCGGCTCTATTCTCGGACCCATCATCGGCCACATCGTCTGCCCCGGTGTTGGCGCAAAAACGGAAAACATCAGCACGCTGATTGCACATCTGTTCTGGCGCAATACAAACCAGTGTTCTTTAGCCAGTAAGCAGTTGCTGTACAATGTGTGCTCTACATTCTTTGCAGAGCACTTTTGAATGAACGTTACTATCAAAACCGACAAGGGCGATATCACTCTCGAACTCGACGAGACTGCAGCCCCTGAAACCTGTGCAAACTTCAAGCGCTACGCTGAAGAAGGCCACTACGACGGTACGATCTTCCACCGTGTTATTCCAGGTTTCATGATACAGGGGGGTGGTTTTGATGCAGACATGAACCAGAAACCAACCCACGACAACATTAAAAACGAAGCAAACAATGGGTTGGTAAACGCTGTGGGCACCGTAGCCATGGCCCGTACCCCTGACCCACATTCAGCCAGCTCGCAGTTTTTTATTAATCTAAAAGACAACGACTTCCTGAACTTCACCGCTGAGACTTCTCAGGGTTATGGTTATTGCGTGTTTGGTAACATCGTATCAGGCATGGAAACCGTTACTGCCATAGAAGGCGTTGTCACAGGTCCAAATGGTCACCACCAGGATGTGCCTATTGATGCTGTTGTAATTGAATCTGTCACTATCAGCTAAGCTTCTTCAAAAAATCAATGACTCAAACTATCAACATTGATATCGGGTCACTTGCACAATCTGACGCTGATAAAGAACCACCTGTGTTCTTTATCAGCGACCTACACCTCGACCCCGCTCAATCTGAAACCATTGCATTGAGCCTGCGATTTTTCTCCTATGCGCAAAATGCCAAAGCGTTATTTATCATGGGAGATTTATTCGAGTATTGGCTGGGCGATGATGGCGCTGACCCGCGCCTGCAATCCGTTTTCGACGCTATAACAGCCCTGACAAACAGCGGTACTACTGTGTATCTGATGCACGGTAATCGTGACTTTTTATTGGGCGAACAGTTTGCCGCTAGCGTGGGCGCAACGCTGCTGCGTGCAGATCATGTATTGCTAACTGCTGGAACTCATCAATTTTCTTTGATGCATGGCGATACATTGTGCACCGATGATGTCGGTTATCAAGGCTTACGTAGCATGGTGCGCAACAAGCAATGGCAAAAAGATTTTTTAGCGTTAAGTATTGAGGAGCGCATTGCGCAGGCACAGGCATTACGCGACAAAAGCAAAGCGGCAGTATCTGAGAAAAGTGCTGGCATTATGGATGTGAATGACGATGCCGTTTCTAAGCACTTTCAATCACATGCCAATGATTGCTTAATACATGGTCATACACACAGGCCTTATGACCATGCAGACTCGCTTGGTCAAAGCGTTGACCAACATGTTAGCCAGCACGCTAGCAAGCTCGTTAACAAACAAGAATCACGTCGACTGGTGTTAGGCGACTGGAAAGCTGATCACGCCATGATTGCGCGGTTTGAAAATGAGTTGCTTACGCTTGAAAAATTTGAATAGACTTATGAACGATCGTTACCCAAACGATTGACATAACGATGCGAATACTCATGTCGATCACGTCAGCATTGATTCCCGGTATTCATTTTCCATATCGCGTATAACTTGCATTTCTTCAACTGTAAAACCAGCTTCAAGACGAGCTTCATCGTTGTACGGACTGCGTAAATAAGCACTGCATGGCCCAGCCAACAGGTCGCGAAAAACTGCGGCACCGTTCAACTGTCGCTGCTCACAGACATACCGGAACCACCGATTTCCTATCGCAACGTGGGTTATTTCGTCAGTGTATATGCGTTGCAAAATAGCGGCGCTGTCAAAATCTTTTTGCGCTTCAAGTTTTTTGATCATAGGTGGCGCAACATCCAGGCCTCGTGCTTCAAGTATGCGCGGCACCAACGCCATGCGAACCAAAATATCATGATCGGTTCTTAGAGCCATATCCCAAAGTCCGGTGTGAGCATTAAGTTCACCGTAGAAACTGTTGTGGGAACGCAAGTGGTCAGACAACAGCATAAAATGCTCACCTTCATCACTGGCCACTTTCAGCCAGTCGGTAACATAATCTGCAGGCACATCGCGGAAACGATATACCGCATCCAAAGCAAGGTTTATGGCGTTGAACTCGATGTGGGCTAATGAATGCAACAAAGCAATTCGACCAGCCAAACTACCAAGACCGCGTCGCGCCAAATGCTTAGCATCAACCAGTTCTGGTTTTGTCGGTCTGCCCGGCTCCTCAAGTTTTAACACAGTAGACGCACTCGGTTTAGCCAAGGCCTCGACTTTTTGTGACTCTGTCAGCGTTTGCCAATTTGCATACAGTGCGATGCTCAGCTGCGCTTTTTCCTGAGGGTGCTCATGCATTAGCACCTTCTCAACCGCCAGGAAGACATTATCGCTTAGCAGTGATACCTGTTCAGTCACGCTCAGAACTTTCCATGTTTGTTGATGGGTCTGCTGACGGATTTGCTGACGGATTTGCTGACGGGTCTGCTGCCGTGCCTGCTGATGGCGGGTCCGTTGGGTTTTCCGTTGAAGTTCGGCGAGGCGGTGGAGGTGGTGGGGTAAGCGAACTAAACAGCTCGCGACTATTCAATGGCTTGTCACCCAAATGCGCTCGCAAAAGCCGCCGCATCAATGGTTTGATTTCTTTTAATACCGCTGCATCCTCAATATCAAATTCGGCCAGAGCCAGCAGTGTTCGACCACTGAGTGGCACACCTACATCCAGCGTTTCGCCATCCGGGTGAAATACCGCCTCTGACTGCCTCGTTTTTGGAATAGCGATATGGTTATCTTCATTGGGCACGAGCACCGCTTGAGACGAACCAGGATAAAACAAATAATGCTCATCCGCTTGCAGGCTCTCACCATCGTTACGCACATGCGCAAAGTCTGGTAACAAACCCAAGGTTTCCAGTAATTGTAATTCAAAGCGGCGTAATACGGCTTCGGGCCCACTGTCAGCTTCGGCAAGCTCTGACAGACTCAGTGCATAGTGCGCAAATAAGTTTTGATAGGGCTGGTCTTTGGCCAGCAGGCGAATCATAATTTCGTTTAAGTAATAGCCACAGGGCAGAGCCATACCTTGCAACACCAGTGCTTTCCCACTCTCCTCTATACCAGTTAAGGTACGAAGCTCATGATTCCCCCACCACGAAACTAACAGGGGCTGAAATGGTTGATACAAAGCGCGCGTGCGCGGTTTAGAAGAACGCGCGCCTTTCGCCATTAACGAAACACGACCATGATTCAGCGAAAAGAAATCAACGATAAAATTTGCATCACCATATTGGGTGTAATGCAACAGATAACCCGCCTCTAATGAGACAGCGTCTGTCACGACTTGTCGTTCCTGGGTTTCCCGGTTTCGGGTAAATCGGTTTCAGATTTGTCGGCTCTGGGTTTGTTTTTCGCGGGTTTGTCTTTCGCGGGTTTGTCTTTCGCGGGTTTTTCATTCGCCGGTTTTTCATAACCGAGAGAACGTAATGCACGCTCGTCATCCGCCCAACCTTCTTTGACCCTTACCCACAACTGCAAAAATACTTTGTTATCAAATAACACTTCCATGGACTTTCGGGCTCGCGAACCCACTTCTTTTAGACGTTCGCCGCCTTTACCAATAATTATGCCTTTTTGCGAATTTCTTTCTACCCATATAACAGCACCAATGCGCAGCAGCTCAGGTGATTCTTCGAACTGCTCAATTTCTACAGTTAACACATACGGCAGCTCGGCAGATAAAAAGCGCGTGAGCTGCTCCCTTACTGCTTCTGATGCTAAAAAGCGCGATGAGCGATCGGTTAAATCGTCAGCACCAAATTGAAACGGTGCTACGGGCAGGTGCTTAACCACGCGTGATTCCAGTTCGGGCACACCGTCACCCGATCGCGCACCAATTAACAAAACATCCTGCAAGGCTTCATGACTGGGTAGCTGAGTAAGAAACGGCAGCAATTCGGTTTTGTTTTTTACCGTATCAATTTTGTTTACCACAATATAGAACGGTGTAGCTGCATGACTGACTAGTTCGTAAGTGCGCTTATCATCATCGTTCCACACCATCGCCTGCACCAACATCAGCACCGCATCGACATCATGCAACGATGACGAGGCAGTTTTATTGAGCACTTGATTAAGGGCACGCTTTCCATCGACATGAATACCTGGTGTATCCACATACACTATTTGCACATTGTCTTCCGTCTTTATACCAACAATACTGTGACGAGTGGTTTGCGGCTTGTGCGCCGTGATACTGAGCTTTTGCCCTACGAGGCGATTGAGCAAAGTAGACTTGCCCACATTGGGTCTGCCAACAATAGAGACAGTACCGCAGTGCGTTTCGGGTTTATCTGTGGGGGTATGGTCGGTCAGGGTTTTTTCGGGGTCTGTCATGCTGACAGTTTAACAACTGACCACATAAACTGTGGCTTTTGAACGGCTTTCCTGGGACTCTCTTTGCGCTTATGCGGGAAGCAGCACCGATGCCCGATCTAATATTTCAGCTGCGGCAGTCTGCTCGGCCTTACGGCGACTGCTGGCGACAGCGCTGATGTTGACATCATAAGCGCTAATTTGGCAGTTAACCGTAAAGGCCAACTCGTGAGATTTACCTTCTGTTTTCACCACACTGTAAACCGGGCGTTCCAGACCACGGCCCTGCAATAACTCCTGCAATCGGGTTTTAGGATCTTTTAGCTCTTCTGCCGGGGTGATGTTACCCAGGCGCTCAGCAAATAACCGCAGGATAAGGTTTCGGGCGGTAAAGAAGTCGGAATCGCGGTAGGTTGCGCCGATAAGGGATTCAACCAAGTCTGCTAATGTGGAATCGCGATTGAACCCACCACTGCGTAATTCACCTGTGCCCATACGAAGAAATTCGCCAAGCTCCAGTTCACGGGCGATCAAAGCCAGAGTAGAACCGCGCACCAGCGATGCACGTAATCTACTGAGCGAGCCTTCATCTAATTCGGGGTGTTTTTCGTGAATTTCGTCGGCAATGACAAAATTAAGCAATGAGTCGCCAAGGTATTCAAGACGCTCGTAGTTGGTGTTTCCGACAGAGCGGTGAGACAAGGCTTCTTCGACGAGGGATTCGTCGGTAAATGCGTAGCCTATGCGCTTATAGAGACGAGGCAGTTCGTTCAATGACAACCTGCCTCGTCTTTAGGCATTACTTCTCGCCTGCAACCTTTTTGAATGACTGAACCACATATATGTTGCTTAGTAGATTAGCGCGCTTTTCATAATCAACTTCAACTTGATAACCTTTGGCACCGTTTTTGGTTAACTTGATTGTGTCTTCAACTTTCAAGTCCCACAAGTTATTGTGACGATAAGCCTGACTGATAGAAGCAATAACCTTGCTTTTTGGAGCCCGCATCAGTTCAGCGTCCGCCTGTGTGTCATCCGCAATTTTAGACACTGTCATAAATTCTACGTAGCCAGGCACAACTTTAAATGCGAACAGGCCAACAAAGGCCAACAGCCCAACAAGGCAAAACACAGCTATAAAAGACATGCCGGCTTGCTTTTTTGGTATGCGACGCGACAAAACTGCAGGTACTGCTGTTACCGCTGAATGTTTTACGGCTGAATCATTTACTGCTGAATCGCTCATTGGATTCGGTCTCCTAGTCGGCTCCACAAGATGCCCTTATTCCAGTGCATCCAGATGTATTTGGCCTTTCCAACCAGGTTGGCTTCAGGAACGAAGCCCCAGAAGCGACTATCGTTACTGTTGTCACGATTATCACCGAGCATAAAGTAAGTACCCTCAGGCACGGTCACGCTGTATTCGATGATAGACCCGGTATCGTCAAAAACAATGTCGTCATCAGCAATGCCTAAATTCGTCCTGTGGGGACCCGGCATTCCACGACCTCTGTTAAAGACCAATATTTCGTGCGCATCCTCTCCAAGCGATTCACTTAGAACTGATGCACCCACCGTAATATCGTCCGTTCCGGGCATCACATAAGGCTCATTGGCCGAATAGTCGACCGGCTCACCATTTAACAGCAACTTCTTACCACGCAAGGTTATTTTGTCCCCTGGGATACCCACTACCCGCTTGATATAGTCAACCTTAGGGTTATCAGGGAACCGGAATACCGCAACATCACCGTTTTCGGGCTTGCCGGTATCCAGAATTTTGGTATGCACGACCGGCAGTCGGACACCGTAGCTAAATTTACTCACCAAAATAAAGTCACCCACCAGCAGCGTGGGTATCATCGAGCCACTGGGAATACGGAACGGCTCGAACAGGAACGATCGCAACACCAGAACAATAAACAACACTGGAAAAAACGAGCGAGCATATTCGACCATCAGGGGCTCTTCACCCTCACGCTTGCGCGCAAACAACAGCGAGTCGATTAACCAGTAAGTACCCGTCAGCGCTGTTATGGCAACCAATATTAATGGGAAATTCATTCTATAAGCCTAGTGGTCATGCCAGATTTTGCGATCATTTTCTGTCTACCTGCAACACAGCCAAAAAGGCCTCTTGCGGAATTTCTACTCGGCCTACCTGCTTCATGCGGCGCTTACCTGCCTTTTGTTTTTCCAATAACTTACGTTTTCGGGAAACATCACCGCCATAGCATTTGGCCGTGACATTTTTACGCAAAGCTTTGATGCTTGAGCGGGCAATAATATGGGAGCCAATCGCCGCTTGCACGGCAACCTCAAACATTTGCCGTGGAATAATTTCTTTCATCTTTTCAGCTAACTCACGACCACGCGACTGTGAGCGATCTTTGTGAATAATGCTGGCCAGAGCATCGACTTTTTCACCGTTGATTAAAATATCAACCTTAACCAGATCGGATGCCTGAAAACGTTTGAATTCGTAGTCGAAAGAGGCATAGCCTTTACTGACTGATTTAAGCCTGTCGAAAAAGTCCAATACCACTTCACTCAATGGAAGCTCGTAGACCAGTGAAACCTGTCGTCCAAGATATTGCATGTTTATTTGCACACCACGCTTTTCAACACACAGCTTGATAACATCACCAACAAACTCTTGTGGTAACAAAATGTTGGCTTGTATTATTGGTTCACGAATTTCGGCGATGTTATTAACTGTTGGTAAACCTGACGGATTATGAATATAGGTAATCTCATCGTTAGTGCCGACAATTTCGTATACCACCGTGGGTGCGGTAGTAATCAGGTCCAGATAGTATTCACGTTCTAATCGTTCTTGCACAATTTCCATGTGCAACATACCCAAAAACCCGCAACGAAACCCAAAGCCAAGAGCGGTGGATGTTTCGGGTTCAAAATGCAGCGCAGCATCATTTAAACGCAGCTTTTGCAGGGCTTCACGAAACGCTTCGTAGTCGTCAGCATCTATCGGGTACATGCCGGAGAATACGCGTGGCTGAACTTCTTTGAAGCCCGCCAGTGGTTCTGCCGCTGGCCGTGATGCCAGGGTGATGGTATCGCCTACTCTGGCCGCTTCAATCTCTTTGATGCCAGCGATAATAAAACCCACCTCGCCGGCGCTTAAGGAATCTGTCGGTGTACGTTTGGGCGTGAAAACACCCACTTGATCAGCCTGAAAGGTTCGGCCGGTGGACATGATCTGTATTTTAGATCGACGCGGGATTTCACCTTCGACCATGCGCACTAACGTTATAACACCAACAAAATTATCAAACCACGAATCAATGATCAGCGCTTTTGCAGGTGCTTTTGCATCGCCCACTGGTGCCGGAATTCTTGTCACGATTTGTTCAAGAACGTCCTCAACACCAACACCCGTCTTAGCACTCACGTGAACCGCATCGTGCGCTTCAACGCCAATGACTTCCTCTATTTCATCGACAACGCGCTCAGGGTCTGCCGCAGGTAAATCAATTTTGTTAAGTACCGTGAGCACTTCAAGATCTTGTTCAATAGCGGTATAGCAGTTGGCCACACTTTGCGCTTCAACGCCTTGCGAGGCATCAACTACCAGCAACGCTCCTTCACAGGCTGACAACGATCGCGACACTTCGTAGGAAAAATCAACGTGGCCAGGTGTATCAATAAAATTCAGGTGATAAACCTCACCCGAGCGCGATGTGTAATCCAGCGAGACCGCTTGTGCCTTGATGGTGATACCGCGCTCTTGCTCGATATCCATAGAATCGAGCACCTGCTCGGACATCTCTCGTTCGCTCAGGCCACCACACACTTGTATGAAACGATCGGCCAGCGTGGATTTGCCATGATCAATATGAGCGATGATGGAGAAATTGCGGATGTTTTGCTGCATGAATTAAGCTAGTGACTAAATGGCTTGGCAAGTGAATACGAGTAGTGAGTGCCGAATGGGTTTGGGTCTGCGCTTTCGCAGGTTATCCAGTATTGTAGCCTGCCTGCGCCGCACGAAGCGCGTTCAAGTCAAGAAAGTGGTGGCATATTTCCGTATCGGCGTGATAAAGCACCGGAACCCATTCATTAAAACGCACCTTTAAGGCCTGATCGGCGTCGATATCGACCAAAGTGAGCGTAAAAGTGCCTGCATCGAGCAGCTCAGTAATTTGCTGCTCCATATCCTCACACAAATGACAACCCTGACGCCGGTAAAGCGTCAGGGGAATGGGCTTTGCGTCTGCCAAAGGCTATTTCAACTGCAGGGCTAAAAATACTGGCCCGGATTCGCGCTGTACTAATACAGCCACCGACTTGGCATCATTTAACGAGCGCACCACTGAGGAGAATTCGCGTGGGGAATCGACCGGCTTGTTATCCACCATCAACAGCACATCACCCGGCTCAACACCAGCCAGATCAGCGGCTCCGTCGGCGATAACGCGACTGACAATAACCCCACCCTGATCGATACCAAGCTGCTCGCGTGTTGCATCATCGAGCGCCTCGACATTTAACTGCAAGGCATTGGGCACAGGCCCGCGCTGCGGGCTAACCGCTTGGGCCAATTCTTCCTGGCCAGGTAATTCGCCGATATTGACAAGCACTTCAATCTGTTTGCCTTCGCGAACCACGCGCAAAGTTGCATCTGTGTTGACCGGGACTCTTCCAACCAGCGGTGGCAACGAGGATGACCTATCGACTTTTCTACCATCCAGATGCGTGATGACATCGCCCACCTGCAGTGATGATCTGGCCGCCGGGCTGTCAGGCAATATTGAGCGCACAACGGCGCCGTGAGCGGTTTGCATACCAAACGACTCGGCCAAATCCAGAGTGACTTCCTGAATGTGTACACCAAGCCAGCCACGCGATACCCGACCGGCTGTTTTTAGTTGTGCTGTGACATCCATTGCCAGCTCAATGGGTATGGCAAAAGAGAGACCCATGAAGCTCCCGGTTCGGCTGTAAATCTGCGAATTGATTCCAATAACCTCGCCTTTTAAATTAAACAACGGACCACCAGAATTACCGGGGTTTATCGCAACATCGGTCTGTATAAAAGGCACATAACTTTCATTAGGCAAGGCTCGACCCGTGGCACTGACGATGCCTGCAGTCACTGAAAAATCAAAACCAAACGGTGAACCGATAGCCAACACCCACTCACCCACTTCCAGGTCATCGCTGTTACCAACGACAACCGCTGGCAGGCCATTAGCTTCTACTTTTAACAAAGCAACATCAGAGCGCGGGTCGGTACCCACCACTTTTGCACGCAGTTCGCGACGATCGTGCAGTCGGACGATAACTTCATCAGCGCCTTCCACAACGTGGTTATTGGTTAGCACAAAACCATCGCTTGAGATAATAAAACCTGACCCCATTCCGCTACTTTCAAACGGTGACCGGGGAGCACCGCCTCGATCTCGTTCGTATTCTTCAATGCGTTTATCAATATCAGGATCGCCAAGACCGGGAAATTCGCCATCACGGTCAACCGACTGTTGGGTGCTGATATTGACCACCGCCTCATGGTTTTGTTTGACCAGCGTCGTAAAATCCGGCAACCCGCTAAGTGCAGATGCCAGGCTGGGGGAAATTAGCAATGCCAAAGCAATTAGCTTAAGTAACATTGTTCTCATGTTTTTTCTCCTGTGTAAGGATATAACTGCATGTATCAGCGGCTGGGCTGTCTGTTTGACTTATTTGCTGGCTAAGTTGCTGGCCGCCGGTAAGTTGACCAGTAATTTTCTCGGCATGCTCAGAGGGCAGCAAAAGTTCGCCAGTCAGTCTACCGGTCAGTTCAAAGTGCAATGCTGTTGTTCGAGCACGGTCACCGGATTTATTCAATCTGTCCCATGCAAGTAGCCCACCAGAGAGCCCGAATACAAATCCGATAACACTAAACAGCTCCTGGTATTGGGCAACACTGAGTAACGTGGCGCCCCAGAACCCAGCGATAGCACCCAAGAGCATCCCGATGGTGGGCCAGCCATAAGCGCGAAGAACAAGCATCAGCCACCCCTGAGAGGGCTCCGGGATGCTTACCTGCACTGTTTGGCCAACACTGACGCGATAATTTGGGGGTAAGGAGCAATCAATCTGAATCGGTTTGTTTGCAGAGGGTAGCAGCTGAATTCCACAACCTCCAGCGGCGCTGCACGACCCGCAGCCCACCAAGGTATCGAGCCGAACAGTAAGCGTGGAAGCCAGTTTATTTAATGATGTGTGGTTAGCCGAGGCGTACTGCTGGCCCGGTTTGGTTGGCAGCGGTTTGCCTGACCGAGCATTGCCTGTGAACGATGTATTTGGCAGTGCCGAGTCAACAGCAACAACAACCCCGGAACGTATCACTCAACCAGTCGAACCGACATGGCAATGACCTCGACTGTTGCCGACGGGACTTCACCAACAACCGTGATTAACGCATTATCAAGACTGTGCATATAAGCATTCATTGCGCCCATAGATGACACACCCATGGCCATATCATCATGCGATGCTTTATCCAAGTACTCTACATACACAGACACCGAAGCCATACCATCAGAAAGCATTACGTGAGTGACAGGGCCATCGTTAATTGGCATTGGCTGGTAGGTTTCTGATACTTCTTTATACCCTGCCGGCAGCCCTTCAAAATTCACTCTGTTTTTCGCTTCGACTAAAATCGGTTTCGGTGCAGTTTGTTTCGTGTAAGCTTGAATTCTTTCTGTAGGAGTATCAAATCGCTCCGTAGGTATTGTTTCGGGATAGCTTATATTCGTGAACATAAACTGCTCTACTATTTTGTCTGCATTATCGAGCACGACTGAACGCAACAACATGCTGGTGCTTTTATCAATCCAAAAACGATGGCCATAACGATGCTTGTCTTTGGGTGTCACTTCAACAACATGGGTCTCAATACCAGCGACCCTGTCAGGCTTACCCATGCTTAAGGTATAGATTTCAGTTTTAGCCAAGGCTGCATCGACTGCTGGTAACAATTTACGCGATTTGGAATCACTGATAATCACAGACTCGGTTCCGGGCCAGATACATGTCACCAAGGAATGATTACGATAGACTTCGCGCGCCTCACCGTTTAACGACAACATATATTCGAGCTCACCATCAGGATGGTTAGAGTGCGCGATGCTCATTGCTTCTACGTTGTCGTTTTGGATGTGCACAAAACTACCTTCATAGTTAAGTGTTTTAAGCGCATTAGACATATCTTGTATGAGCTCGGCAGGGGTTGCCGATACACTCTTTGCAACAGCAAACATCGGCATAGCAGCACACGCTAATACCAGTGAACATACCAGCGCTTTGGTCAGGACGCTAGCAGGCAATCTATAAAGCCCTTTGCCAGGTTGTGTTGCACACGTTCTCATGTTATTCGGGTGCTACCTCGTCATAACCAACCAATCGTGAGTACGGTAGTAAACCGGTTCGCTCTGCCGTGGGTGAGTTTTCAATATGCGCTGACAGCAACATATTAAGGCGTTTCTCAGCCGCTGCGCTACGACTCGGTTCCGGTGTTTCCCAGTAGATTCCGTTATTCGAAACAAATTCTACTTCAGGAATGACCGCACCCTGTACGCTAGCAGGAGAACTCTGTGCCGTATCCAAACCCGGTCCTGCAGAATCAGGTGCACCTTGCCAGAAATTCAATCCAAGCACGGTGGCCAGAGCGACACACGCTGCCAATGCGACACCACTCATGCCCATACCCCATTTAGAGGTTCTGGCAGAGGTCCCGGCTGTATCACGCGAGGCCGGTGCGGAGGGGTCAATGGCAGCGCTTTCATTAACTGCAGAGCTAACCGTCGACGAGCCGGCGGAATGACCAATGGCCGATACATTCGTGTAGCTGGGCTCATCTGCAACAGCTTGGCTAATACGCGATGCTAATGACGTATCAACAGAAATGGCATCGTTACGAATGACGTCTCTAATTAAGTGATAACGAGACCATGTTGCTTTGAGCTCTTCGTCAGCACAGGCGGCTTCAACACTTTTTGACGGGTTAAGGTCTTGCCACTCACCGTCCATCAATTGGGATAATGTTTCTTTGTCGTCAATACTCATACCGATTACCTGCGCTTCTCATCGAGCAGAGGCTCGAGGTTAGTGTCTATTGCTTCTCTTGCTCTAAAAATACGAGACCGTACTGTGCCAATGGGACAATCCATTGCACTGGCGATGTCTTCGTAAGACATGCCATCAAACTCTCTCAAGCTAATTGCCATGCGTAAATCTTCAGGCAATGCATTGATTGAATCCTGAACAACCTGAGCAATTTGTTCTGTAACCATTTCTCTTTCAGGCGTTGCATATTCCCTTAACGCACTTCCGCCTTCATATTGTTCTGCGTCAGCTGCATCCACTCCGGTATCAGAGATTTTGCGACTCATGGTGACCAAGTGATTTTTTGCTGTGTTTATAGCTATGCGATAAAGCCAGGTGTAAAAAGCGCTGTCGCCACGAAAATTCTTCAAGCCTCGATACGCTTTAATAAAAGCTTCTTGAGTGACGTCCTGAGACTCATGCACATCGTGCACATAGCGAGCCACCAAATGTCCGATTTTGCTCTGGTATTTGAGCACCAGCAGATCGAAGGCTTTTTTGTCCCCTCGCTGCACGCGCTGGACTAACGCGAAATCTATGTCTTTCTCGCTCAACGGTTTGTTCCCTTCCACAGGCAATGGCGCCGCTGGTTGGCGCGCGTTGCGAGGGCCATTATCTGTTAAAGCAAACGCCGGGCTATTTCCTGAATTCTTCAAGTATTTTGAAGCAGCAGCGCTTTTGGCTGACAAGATCATATCAGTGTTCTCCATACGGAGCTATTTGGGCGTACTAATTAGGACCGCAAATACAGGTATAGTTCAGCAAACAGCGCACAAATACCTTTTCCTTTCGAGAACCTCGTCATGAACCTACCTCTCATTGTCAGACCCGCGGAACTAAACAACGAAATTGCTGCCAATCTGAAAATAGTCGACCTGCGTAGCGCTGAGGCCTATGCAGAGTCACATTTGGTCAATGCTGTGCATTTGGACAGTGCCTTGCTCAGCCGCAAAGATCATGCTGTTGGTGGATTACTGCCTGATCAGGCGGCTGTCAATGTCTTGACTCAAAAAATCGGGTTACAAAAAAGTGATCACATCCTGGCCTACGATGCGGGTGCAGGCACAGCTGCCGCCCGATTAGTCTGGGTAATGCACGCTTACGGATTTGAACACATCAGTTGGTTAGATGGCGGGTTTAATTCCTGGTCAGCTGCAGGGCTACCCACCACCACCGACCCAGTCGAAATTGGCGACGCCTCCGCGTCCTTGAGTTTCACCCCAGGCAATGTGATCAGTGTTGAGGAATTGATGGCCTCATTAACCGATGAAAAACAGACCATACTGGATGTGAGATCCGCTGGCGAATACCATGGTACCGATGTACGCGCCACACGAGGTGGCCGTGTTCCCAAAGCCATTCACAGCGAGTGGACACAGGCGTTTGATGAGACAGGTTCGTTGAAACCAGATGATGAGCTTGCAGCGCTGTTTACCAACATCGGGATGAACACCAGGCAAAACGTAATTGTCTACTGCCAAACCCATCAACGTTCGTCACTAACCTACCTCGTGCTGAAGCACCTTGGATACAATAGAGTCAGCGCCATCGACGGCGCCTGGTCTGCCTGGGGAAATCGCGAAGACACACCCATAGAGGTCTAAAAGCACGGCGGAATTAAAGGGACGGGCTGATTAAAGGGTGATTAAAGGGGACGGCTGATTAAAGGGGACGGAGGGATTTATCGAATTAAAGGGGACGGAGGGATTTATTATTGTCCACAGAAAATCTGTGGACAATAATAAATCCCTCCGTCCCCTTTAATTCGATAAATCCCTCCGTCCCCTTTAATCAGCCGTCCCCGTTAATCCGAGCTGGTTTCGTCGGCGAGCTTGCAATAGTTATCGAAGCGCCACTGCGCAATCGACTGTTCAGTCAGGGCGGTTTGTACGGCGCAGTCGGGTTCTACTCGGTGAGAGCAGTTTGAAAATTTACAGTTAATGGACGCATCATTTATTTCGCGGTAACCGGTGCGGACATCCTCAGCACTAAGATGTGCAGCCGAAAACTGGCGCACGCCTGGTGAATCTATAATGGAACCACCATTTGCCATTTGATACCAAAAGGTCACGCTGGTGGTGTGAGAGCCGAATCCGGTTGCGGCTGAAATCGCTCCCACCCTGACCTCCTGATCTGGCAGCAGTTGCTGAACGATTGATGACTTACCCACTCCGGATGCACCCACGAGCACCACGGTTTTCCCGGAAAGAGCATCAACCAAAATATCTAACCGCCCCGGTGTTTTGGTATCCACTAACATGGCCGGATAACCTATCGCTCGGTAGGTCTCCAGCATAGCCTGGCTTTGCGACAGCTGCTGTTCGTCGAGCAAGTCCTGTTTATTGATGACGATCATCGCACCGATACCTGCTAATTCTGCGGCCACGCAAAATTGATCAATTAACAGGGAGTCGATGCCGGGTTTAGATGCCGATACGATAACCAGATGAGAAACGTTGGCTGCCAGTGGCTTCGGTTGACCCCGTCGATCAATCCGAGCAAGTACACCATCTCGTTCAATGAGTTTAGCCACTCGCAAGGTCGAGCCCTTGTCTGCAGCACCTGTGTTTGCAACCCCGTTATCTGCGGACTTACTGTCAGCAAGCTCACCGTCGAATTCGCACTCAACCAGATCACCAGCCACCAGCTGAGGAAGTTTCGTGCGTGGCATTGCACGATGTATCTGCCCTGCCTCATCCATAACGGCAACGGCGGCACGGAAATTTGCAACTACTCTATAAATGGGAAATGTCGATAAATTTGCATTGCGCCCGACTATACCCCAAAAACTATGAATACACGAAGTCCTGCCAAGCGTGTAAAAGTATGCTTGAATACTGACCGAATAACTAACTGGAAGCGTAAGGAATGCCAGCGAACGACGACAACCTGATCTGGGTCGATCTTGAAATGACTGGATTGGATCCAGATACCGACACAGTCATCGAAATTGCAACCATTGTCACCGATGCCCAGCTAACTATTCTGGCTGAAGGCCCTGTTCGGGCAATTCAATGTGAGCAGTCGCTTCTCGATGGGATGGACGAGTGGAACCAGACTCATCATGGTGCATCCGGCTTGTTAGAACGCGTTGTCAAAAGTACACACAGTATGCGCGATGCCGAACTGGACACCATCGATTTTTTGAAGGATTGGATTAGCGCAGGCGCATCACCGATGTGTGGCAACAGCATCTGCCAAGACCGACGCTTTATGGTTCGTACCATGCCAGAACTGGAAAGCTTCTTCCACTATCGCAATATAGACGTCAGCACCGTAAAAGAATTAGTGCGCCGATGGAAACCCGAAATCGCGAGCGGCTTTAAAAAGCAGAACACGCATTTGGCGTTGGATGATATTCGTGAATCGATCGTCGAGTTACAGCTCTATCGCGATAAGGTATTTACTATCTAGTTTACTGCTCATAGTTTATCTGACTGAATTTTACGACCTGAGTTTTAGACTCAGGCTTTGCCCGACCGGCTTTGCCAGGCTGGGTTTTCCGGACCGGGTTTTTCCGGTCAAGGTTTTTCCGGACCGGGTTTTCCGGACTGAGTCTTCTAAACCGAGCTGCGTTGTTCAAACGCCACCGATAAAGTATTACTATCAGCAAATTCCAGATCGCTGCCTATGGGTATACCGCGAGCAATCTCCAGAACGGCCACATCACGATCGGTAGCCAAGGTTGTTATATAACGGGCGGTCGCCTGACCTTCAACGCTTTGATTAGTCGCTAATGTGAGTTCGGTTACTTCACCTTTGTTTAATCGCGACTCTAACAAATCCAAACCCAAGTCTTTTGGACCAACCCCGTCAAGCGGCGACAAATGACCCAATAATAAAAAAAACTGGCCACGGTACTCTGTGGATTTTTCAATGGCGAGCACATCAGCCGGGTTCTCAACAACGCACAATTGCGTGGGGTCCCGGGACGGATCAGTGCACCATGAACACAGCTCATTTTCAGTAAAAATACGACATTGCTGGCAATGCTGAACACTCTGCATTGCGCGAGTCATAACATCACCTAAACGTGCTGCACCCTTACGATCACGCTGCAATAAATGCAAAGCCATACGCTGCGCCGACTTTGGTCCTACACCAGGCAAACAACGCAAGGCATCAACCAGCTCGTCGAGTAGTCCGTTATTCATAGTGTTGACCAGTTAAAACGGCATCTTCATGCCTGGAGGAAGCTGCATACCAGCCGTCAAGCCACTCATTTTATCCTTACTTTCGGCAGCCAGTTTTTGTGAAGCGTCATTAACGGCCGCTGCTATAAGATCTTCAAGCATGTCTTTGTCGTCACCTATTAAAGAGTCGTCAATAGAAACTCGTAGTAATTCGTGTTGACCGTTCATGGTTACTTTCACCAAACCCGCACCGCTTTGACCTTCAATTTGCAAGTTGGCAAGTTCTTCCTGTGCCTTTTGCATATCAGCCTGCATTTGCTGGGCCTGTTTCATAAGATCGCCTAAACCACCTTTCATTTTTTTTCCTTATCTCACATTAATTAAACGTTATGTTTGACTCAAACGATTATTTATCGTCAACGGGTATTTTATCGTCTATCGGTTGTACGCTATTTGCATCAACAACGCCATCTACACTGGACAACAGTTGTTTAACCATAGGGTCTTCGTCTATTGCCACTCGCGCTGCCGCAAGTGCATCATCTTTTTTTTTCCGATCGATACGTGCCGGTGTATGTAGCTCACCTTCAACTGGCGTAATGTTAAGGGTAATGTCCGATCGCGTGCGTTCACTGATCGCGGTTTGCAGGCGTGCACTGAACTGGGTCGTGTTTAAATGCGATTGCGCTTCTTCAATTTTCAGATGAATTGTCGTGCCTTCGCGCGTATCAACAATACATTGACTGGCCAGCTGTTTTGGCATGCCAGACAAGCCCAGCTTTTCAACTGTATCTGGCCAACTGTCTGCAGTGATAGATTCTACAGACAAGGGTTGGTTGGATGCCGACTTATCAGGCTGTCGTTTCTCGGTATTTGGTTTGTCGATGCTTTGCTTGTATGAACGTTGTCCGTCAGGCTTCTGTTGATCAGACTTTTGCTGATCGGGCTTTTGTTGATGAGACTTTGCGTGATGAGAAGATGACTCATCATTTTTCGCTTTGCCGGACGACTTTACATTTGCATTAGCAGGCGATTCGGTTTCAGCACCAGACATAATGGAAGATGGCTCATGTGTAGCGGGTGTTTGCGTTAAAGCCGCTGCAACCGGAGGTGGTTTACCTTCAGTCGATTTTACTGGTGTTTTTTTTTCAGCTCTGGCTGATTTGTCATCGTCTGGCGCGTTGGCTGCGGCCAATGCTGCTGCCGCTAAACTTCGCTCAGCGCTGGTTTTCTTTGCGCCTTTTTTCTTTGCTGCAGGATCGGGCTTGCCAGATGTGGTTGTTGATTTGGCGCCTGTAGCAACTGAAGCAATTTCACTGCTTGTTTTGGTTTGAGTTGCAGCTTTGGCATCTTGGTGATCCGGCGCAGCAGGCGAAGTGTTTGACCTTGCAGCGGTTGCAGATTTGCCTGCGGCGGCACTCGAGCCAGTCGCAGGTATGGCAGCTGCCGCCGCCGTGCTTTTGGCGGAAGCCGGGGCAGAAGCTGGGCCGGATGCTGGGTTAGATGCAGCAGCAGCTGACTGCGGAGCAAAGGCCATCATCCGCATTAATGCCATGTCAAACGCTTCTCGCTGATCGCTTGAATGCGGCAAATCGCGTCGGGCGTGCTGGCCAATCTGATAGTAAAGCTGAAGCTCTTCTGCACTGATGCTTAGAGCCAACGCTTGCAATTGCGCGGTGCTGGCAAGTTCAGCATCTGCAGATTCAGGTACAGTTTGTATCATTGCTATTTGGTGCAACAGCGATAACATTTCACCGATAACCTGCACATAGTCAGGTGCGTATTCAGCTAATGCATCAACCTGTTCAAATAACGTTTTAGCATTCCCATCTCCTAGTGTGGCAATTAGCTCTATCAGCCGATCAGTGGACACTCGGCCCAACATGCTCTCAACATCAGTAGCACGTACTTCACCACCGCCAAACGCTGCAGCTTGTTCAACCAAACTTAAAGAATCGCGAACACTCCCGTCAGCTGCACGGGCGATTAGCTCCAAGGCTGGTTTGTCGTGCGCCATACTTTCCGTTTCCAGTATGTGCGACAAGTAATCAGCAAGGCGTGCTGAAGCCATGCGTTTTAAATTAAATTGCAAACAACGCGAGAGCACCGTTACGGGCACTTTCTGAGGATCGGTTGTGGCCAATAAAAACTTTACGTGCTCAGGAGGTTCTTCAAGGGTTTTTAAAAGCGCATTAAAACTGTGGGTTGAAAACATGTGCACCTCATCGATCAGATACACCTTGTATCGACCGCTTGCTGGTGCGTAAGGAACGTTCTCTAACAGTTCGCGCGTTTCATCTACTTTGGTGCGCGATGCTGCATCGACCTCGATTAAATCAAAGAAGCGCCCGGCGTCGATATCAACACAAGCAGAACAAGTACCACAAGGCTCAGCACTGACACCCTTGGTTTCACAATTGAGGCATTTAGCAAAAATGCGCGCGATCGTGGTTTTCCCGACGCCGCGCATACCGGTAAATAAGTAAGCGTGATGAATGCGTTGATTATCAAGTGCGTTGACCAATGCTCGCAACACATGATCTTGACCGATCATATCGGCAAATTTCTGAGGACGCCACTTACGCGCCAGAACTTGGTAGCTACTCATTGTTTAGCATTACTGTCTAGAGTGACTGATTAGCATGCGCCAGAACGGTTTTTGAGGTGAAAGGCGGCATTCCGCACCAGCCGCATCCCGGCGCCCGATTCCACTGCTGCAGCTGCTCCCTTCCGGGCCTGACTGGGTTCACAGTTTCACGTCGCGAGAGTGCCGATACGGAACACCATTGCTCAGTTGGTATCTGGTATTCTCGCCGCAGAACCGAATTGCTGCAACCACTACCTCATTTCACTGAGATGTCATAATCTCACACTAGACTCTCAATGTGTTCGTCGGGCAACATCGATTACTATTTTTATCATTAATACTGGTTAACCATTGTCTCTATCTGCACACATTTTGGCCATCGAGGATGAAGAAGCCATCCGGGATATGCTGTGCCTGTCACTGGAGAGCGCAGGCCACACAGTAACAGCTGTTGCCAACGTGGCCGCCGCAAAAAAAGTGTTAGCGAACGCCGACGATGTGAGCCTTGCCTTGGTGGACTGGATGCTGCCCGGCGGAAGCGGGCTTGAGCTGGTCCGGACCCTGCGCACAGACAAGCAAACCCGGCGATTACCCATCATCATGCTAACAGCGCGGACCGACGAGGAGGACATATCCAAGGGGCTTGATGCGGGAGCTGATGACTACATAACCAAGCCCTTTTCGCCAAAAGAGCTGCTCTCAAGGATTAACGCCCTGTTGCGCCGGTCTCGCGATGAATTGGCTGCTAGCGAGGCTTTACAGGTCGGCCCCTTGTCGCTAAACACGCAGACGCATCGAGTCTATGCTGGCGAGGTCGAAGTGCCCCTCGGACACACAGAATTCAAACTCTTGCGCTGCTTTATGATGCACAAGGGGCGCGTTTTCAGCCGCAACCAGCTACTCGACCAAGTCTGGGGTAATGACACCTATATCGGCGAACGCACTGTCGACGTTCATATATTGCGATTGCGAAAAAGCTTAAAACCCGTCAAGACCGATAAAATGCTGGAAACCGTACGTGGCGCAGGCTATCGCCTGGACGCCACTGCATTAGACAATAATCAGTGAATTATATTTCCTAATTTAAAACGCAACGTTTTTGTGTGTTGAGCGCAAATTCACTCCTGATTGTACCCATTGCCAACCCTCAAACCGGTATTATCCGGTCATGGCTGAGTACGCTCAAATATGATCAAAGTGACCGCTTTGCTGCGCAACGAGTTGGGCTGGTATACGCTTGCTCTGGTGAGCGCGTTGGTGGCCGGCTTGATCGTGGGTGCACCACTGCTGTTTATGTTACTGGCCAGCGTCATTTACACTGTTTGGCTACTACAGCGAATGGCTAATATTGTTAAATGGCTGGAGAGCGGAGCAGCGTCTTCAAAAGCGCCACCTACCACGGGTTTGATGGATCAGGTTGTTGGCTTGATACATCGTGAAAAAGCCTACAGCCGCAAACAAAAAAACCGCTATCGCTCGACCCTGGCCAGATTCAATCACTTGGCGGCGGTGCTGCCAGATGCAACTATTGTGTTTGATAATTTGCGCAACATTCAGTGGAGTAATCACGCGGCCAGTACCTTGCTAAATATTCATGAAGAGCGAGACCAGGGTCAGCGTATTGATAATCTACTTCGTGCACCCGAGATGTTGAACTATCTGGCCCAGGAAGATGAGGGCAGCGAGGTTGAAGTCGCCTCACCTATCACGCCCGAAAAAACCTTGTCGATGATCAAAGTCAAAGCCGGTAAAGGCATGACTGTGTTGATTGCTCGTGATATCTCTCAGCGCGTTAAAGTACGGGAAATGCGCAAGGCCTTTGTCGCTGATGTGTCGCACGAATTGCGCACACCACTCACCGTTATTCGAGGGTATCTTGAAATGATACTGGACGATAAAAACGTGTCGGCAAAAACGGACGACAAGACCCACGCTGCATTGCTTAACGTGCAAGCACAAAGTGATCGCATGCAGCACATAGTCGAGCATTTGCTGGAGCTTTCCAAACTCGAAGGCAATCCTCTTGGTGATAATGAAGGGCAACCCATCGACATAGCGTCACTACTGCAAAATACAGTGCAAGTGCTTAAAGAGAGCATCGGTAGCTCACACGAATTGATCGTTGATGCCGATGAAGAGCTACTGCTACTTGGGTCGGAAAGTGAAATTTATAGCGCGTTCAATAACCTGTTGGCCAATGCAATCCATTACACCCAACCCGGCACACGCGTTAGCGCATCCTGGCACTTGAACGACGCAGGTATGCCGTTGCTCACTATCGAAGATAACGGCGCTGGCATTGAAGCACAACACCTGCATCGTCTTAGCGAACGGTTTTATCGGGTCGATAAAGGTCGGTCTCGCGAGAACGGCGGCACCGGACTGGGGCTGGCTATCGTAAAACACGCAGCGCAACGTCACGGTGGGCAATTGCTGATTAATTCCACACCCGGTCACGGCTCACAGTTTCAGATCGAATTTCCGGCATCGCGCCACGCCAGCGCGGCCAAAGTCATGAACATGTAAAACTAGCTTGCATTTATCCTCTGCCAGCCGGTTAATTCGCGCAAATACTGTGCGCTTTTTACTATTAAAGTGCGAATCACACGTGTTGATGTCATACAGATGTCATATTGGGCTTATAAGATCCTGTTTGTAACAAGTGACTACCAAAACTTAATTCACAGTAACTTTAACTGGAATACCAATATTAAAATGACTACATTGACTAAAAAGAGATTGAACACGCCCACTTTGCTAATGGGTGCCGCTATTGCCACGATGGGTCTGAGCACACAGGCAATAGCACGCGACTACATCAGCATTGTTGGGTCTTCTACCGTGTATCCTTTCGCGACAGTGGTTGCAGAACGCTTTGGCAAAGTAACTGATTTCAAAACACCCAAAATTGAGTCAACCGGCTCAGGCGGTGGTTTAAAATTGTTTTGCAGCGGTATCGGGGTTGGTACACCTGACATCACAAATTCTTCCAGACGCATTAAGGTCAGCGAATACGATATGTGTCAAAACAATGGTGTAACCGATATCGTCGAGGTACTGATTGGTTATGATGGCATCGCCATTGCCAACTCAGTTGAAGCGGAACAATTTGTTCTCTCAACCCAGGACATCTTTCTGGCACTTGCAGCCGAAGTACCAAACCCGGATGGTAGTGCCACTGTGGTTGAAAATCCGTACGAGATGTGGTCTGACATTAAGGATACATTGCCATCGCAAAAAATCGAAGTTATGGGTCCCCCACCAACCTCTGGTACCAGAGATGCGTTTGTTGAGCTGGCAATGGAAGGTGGATGCGACACCTTCGATTTTATTAAAGAGATGAAAAGCTCTGACGGTGATTCACACAAACGCATTTGCCACACCATGCGCGAAGACGGTGCGTATGTAGAAGCTGGCGAGAACGATAACCTGATTGTGCAAAAGCTCAACGCCAACCCAAACGCACTGGGTATATTCGGTTTCAGCTTTTTAGAACAAAACTCGGACATGGTTCAAAGTTCGGTGGTCGATGGATTTGAGGCGGACTTTGATAGCATCGCTGAAGGTGACTATGCTATTTCAAGACCTTTGTACTTTTACGTAAAAGCACAACACGCCGGTACGGTTCCAGGTATCAAAGAATACCTTGCCGAGTTCACCAGTGAAGGCGCTTTTGGCGAAGATGGTTATCTGGCTGACAAAGGAATGATTCCATTGGGTAAAGATGAGCGCGATGAAGTCAGTGCAGCTGTCAGTGAGTTAAAAGCACTGCAATTTGAATAAGCAAGCCCGGGGTTGCAACCCGTTCTGACAAGTTGCTTAAACGCTCAACAGCAACTAGTTCAAAAATAATCTGGCAATAGCAATAAAAGATTGCCTTCGTAAAAGTGCACACACCGTAGCGTGTGTGCACTGTTGGTAAGGCCATTAAGAAAGTAAATTAGCGAATCGATTTTTATGTCTACAACAACCATATTGCTGGTGGCTGTGTGCCTTGCGTTTGTCTCATTTGTCATGGGCAGACAAAAGGCCTACCGCATTGCCGGCAGCAGCGGAGGTGTTAATCAGTTACATTCTTTGCCAGGCCATTATGGACTTATGGTGGGACTGTGGTGTGCACTACCCGCGCTGGCCATTATTATTGGCTGGAAGTTGTTTGAGGGCCCGATTGTCAGTTCCTTACTGGACAATTCTGTTCCGCTAGCTATTCTCGAGCAAGGTGACAAACGAATTGAGCTGTACAAAAACGAAATAAACAACCTTGCGGCCTCAGGCAACATCACAGCTGATCCCGACCCAGCAAAAAAACAGGCTGCCACACATCTCAACACGCTGCGCAGCTACAGCTCGGTTGCATTATTTTTATTCTCTATCGCGGTTGCAATAATAGGTGCCGCACTTGCGTACCGCAAAATTAAATTAAAAACGCGCGCTCGCCCCATCGTCGAACGCATTATCGAATTCTTTTTATTAGCGTCAGCCTTGATCGCCATACTCACAACCGTGGGCATCGTATTTTCGGTGTTCTTCGAAGCCATGCGCTTCTTCTCGCAAGTCAGCGTCATCGAATTTATCACCGGCACCAAGTGGAGCCCGCAGACAGCGATACGTGTCGATCAAGCCGGGTCATCAGGATCGTTCGGCGCAATTCCGCTGTTCCTTGGCACACTCCTGATTTCGGCTATCGCCATGATCGTTGCCGTACCGTTTGGATTAATGTCAGCGATTTATCTGGCTGAATACGCATCGCCTCGCACGCGCGCTATTGTTAAACCTCTTTTAGAAATTCTTGCAGGCATTCCAACGGTGGTTTACGGTTTCTTCGCAGCATTAACGGTTGCACCATTAATAAGAAATCTGGGCGAACACATTGGACTTAGCGTGTCTTCTGAAAGTGCGTTGGCTGCCGGCACTGTTATGGGCATCATGATTATCCCATTTGTATCATCGTTATCGGACGACGTTATAACGGCTGTGCCGCAAGCCATGCGAGACGGGTCATCAGGCCTGGGCGCGACTAAGTCAGAAACAGTCAGAAAAGTGGTGTTTCCTGCTGCCCTGCCAGGTATTGTGGGCGGTGTGTTGCTGGCGGCATCACGCGCTATTGGTGAAACCATGATTGTGGTGATGGCTGCTGGTTTGGCGGCAAATCTCACCATTAACCCTCTGGAAGCCGTGACCACGGTTACCGTGCAAATAGTGACCTTGTTAACTGGCGATCAGGAATTTGATAGCGCAAAAACACTGGCCGCCTTTGCGTTGGGTTTGTTGCTGTTTATCACAACATTAATTTTGAACGTCATCGCTTTGCGTGTGGTGCGAAAATACCGAGAACAATATGACTGATTCTGATAGTGGTAAAGATAGTGGCGACTCAGACATGAGTAAACAAAACGCGGCGCAACCATCAACAAACGATTCGCCCAAACGCGACACCACCAGTCTTGTAAAAGCCACGCTTGCGCGACGCTATGCGGCCGAAAAGCGTTTCAAGTTTTACGGAATTTTTGCGATTGCTGCCAGTCTTGCCTTTCTAGTTGTATTACTGACCAGCATTTTTATAAAAGGCTGGCCTGCGTTTACGCACGCGTATGTAAAAATGAACATGACACTCGACGCCGATACCTTAGGTTTGTCTGAAAATCCGACATCTCAGGAACTTCGTGCGGCGAATTTTTCAGGACTGATAAAAGAATCGTTACGTGAGCGCTTCCCTGATGTCACAAAACGCAAAGCAAAAAAAGAGCTATACCAGCTAATCAGTTCCAGTGGCGAATACCAGCTCTACAACATGGTTAAGGACAACCCGGAAATCGTTGGCACCACAATCGAGACGTGGTTACCGGCAGACGACGAGCTCGCTGCAGTTTTAAAGTCTGGCGATGACTTGTCAAACCCTGAATCTATCGTGACCAGAATGAGCGACCAGCAAATCGGATTTGCAAAAACGTTGAAAGATGCTGGTGAAACACAGACGCGCTTCAACAAGGTCTTTTTTACTAACGGTGATTCACGCGAGCCAGAACAAGCCGGAATAAAAGCTGCGCTCATTGGTTCTGCGCTAACGTTACTAGTCACGTTCATTTTGTCGTTCCCCATCGCTGTAGCGGCCGCTATTTATCTGGAAGAATTTGCGCCGCAAAACAAATGGACTGATATTGTCGAAGTCAATATCAATAACCTTGCAGCAGTGCCATCCATTGTTTTTGGACTATTGGGCCTGGCTGTATTTATTAACTTTTTTCATTTACCGCGTTCAGCACCGGTAGTGGGAGGTATAGTTTTAAGCTTGATGACACTGCCAACGATCATTATTGCCTCGCGCGCGGCTTTAAAGGCTGTGCCACCCTCAATAAGAGAAGCGGCGCGAGGATTGGGGGCATCTGAACAACAAGTGGTTTGGCATCACGTATTACCCTTGGCCATGCCTGGCATACTAACGGGCACCATTATTGGACTGGCACAAGCACTGGGCGAAACAGCGCCTCTACTTATGATAGGCATGGTAGCTTTTATAGTGGATATTCCCGCCGGATTTACTGATGCTGCAACCGTGTTGCCCGTACAAGTATTTCTATGGGCGGACAGCCCTGAACGCGGGTTTGTTGAGAAAACCTCGGCTGCCATTATTGTGTTGCTCGGGTTTCTTATTTTAATGAACGCAGTCGCGGTATTACTGCGAAAGCGATTTGAGCGCCGGTGGTAGCAAGTTCACGACTATTCATCATTGCGCTAATGCACTTGTCATGCTGGTGTGTTAATTGGTATAAACGTAGTCGTATCAATGTTGTTTAGTTTTGTAACTATTTGAAATGTGGTTTTAAGACAATCGTAATAAAACAGGCCATTACGCCAGCGTTATTAGTAAACGGACTTGTTTTGGCGAACCTGTTTAGTGAATTTATTTAGCGAACTTATATAGTAGATTGACTTACTGAATTTATTTAGCGAACTTATATAGTAGATTGACTTACTGAATTTATTTAGCGAACTTATGTAGTAGATTGACTTAGTGAATTGACTTAGTGAATTGACTTAGTGAACTAATGAATGAGCCTGTTTAATGAACTTAATTAAAAAAGAAAACAAACTGTGAATGATACTCATCAAGATGCGTTTGACAAAATAACCGGCACGGTTGGTGATGTCACCGTTGATAATCCAAAAATGCGCCTGAGCAATGTCGATGTGTTCTATGGCGACAAACAAGCCATTTTTGATGTCAGCCTTGATATTGCAAACAACGAAGTGATCGCCATGATCGGCCCATCCGGTTGCGGCAAGTCCACCTTTCTGCGTTGCCTTAATCGCATGAACGACACTATCCCAACCTGCCGTGTCACCGGCGAGATGTCACTTGATGGAGAAAACCTGTACGGCGCCGACCTTGATACGGTGCTGTTACGGGCACGGGTCGGTATGGTGTTTCAAAAACCCAATCCTTTTGCCAAAAGTATTTATGACAACGTCGCTTACGGACCACGCATCCATGGACTGGCAGGAAACCGTGCCGAACTCGATGAAATTGTAATCGGCTCACTGCAAAAAGCCGGGCTTTACGAGGAAGTACAAGACCGCCTTGACGCACCAGGGACCAGTTTGTCTGGCGGGCAACAACAACGACTTTGTATAGCGCGCACTATCGCTGTTAGCCCAGAGGTTATTCTGATGGATGAGCCTTGTTCTGCGTTAGACCCTATTGCTACTGCAAAAATTGAAGAACTCATTGATGAACTTCGACAAAATTATGCCATCGCGATAGTGACGCATTCAATGCAACAAGCTGCGCGAGTATCGCAACGCACCGCATACTTTCACTTGGGCAAACTGGTGGAAGTTGGAGCGACAAATCAAATATTCACAAATCCTGCGCATGAGCTAACCGAAAACTACATCACCGGCCGATTTGGATAACTATCCTCAAACCTACAACCAGCGAAAAGATTCCTATGGACAAGTTACATCTAGATCAACACATTTCACAGCAGTTCAATCAAGAGCTAGAGGATGTGCGCAACAAAGTCTTGGCTATGGGAGGGCTGGTCGAACAGCAAGTCAGTAAAGGTCTGACCGCCCTGCTCGAACTTGATGGTGACTTGGGTAATGAAGTTGCCACTGCCGACTTCGAAGTTAATAAACTTGAAGTTGATATTGATGAGGAATGCATTCAAATACTGGCGAGGCGACAACCGGCGGCGAGTGATTTACGACTGATTGTAACGGTGATAAAAGTTATTACAGACTTAGAGCGTATCGGTGATGAAGCTGAAAAGATGGGCCGATTTTCCACTGAACTAACCGAATCATCCAACGTTGTGACCTACCGAAAAGAGTTGCGACACTTAGGCGAGCTGGTGAAATCCATACTACGCGACGCACTTGATGCGTTTGCTCGGTTGGATGTAGACGCCGCAATTGAAACTGCAGCCAGAGATGAAGACATCAACGCAGAGTACAACACCCTGTCGCGACTATTGGCCACGCACTTAATGGAAGATCCAAGAAACGTATCCACCCTTTTGAAAATTTCCTGGTGTGCCCGAGCGCTGGAGCGCATCGGTGACCATTCGGTGAATATTTGTGAGTACGTTGTGTATCTGGTAAAAGGACGCGACATTCGCCACATCAGCTTCGATCAAATCCAATCTGAATTCAAAACCAAAACCTAACGATTTTGGGGTGAATTTGTGAATTTGGGGTCAGGTCTTTGATTTTGGGGTCAGGTCTTTGATTTTGAATCGGTGTTGGCAAACGTACGTTTCTACTGAAACTTACGTTTGCCAACACCGATTCAAAATCAAAGACCTGACCCCAAAATCACTCAAAATCAAAGACCTGACCCCAAAATCAAAGACCTGACCCCAAAATCATGACCCCAAAATCACCTGACCCCAAAATCACTCTGCGGCTAGCCAGGGTGCATCTTTGGCGATCGCTTCGTCGACGAGTCTGACGTGGATATTTCCGCTGCTTGCTCCAACACCTGCTCTTACACCGGCCAGCAGGCTTTTGCCAGACCATTGGTAACTGTCATTGCCCAGCTCTGTTGCTTGCTTAGTACTCAATGCAAACAAGCTTTGCATATCGGCTTTAACATCATTTAAAAGTGCCGCCTCTCCCTTTGCTCTTACATCCACGCGAACGAGCCCTTTTTCCACAAAGTGGTAAACCACTTCGGCCAAAGGCGCGCCGGAAAATTGATAAGACTCAGGAGAAAAACCACACACATCGTAGTCAAACGCCTTACGTTGTTTCTTCAAAGAAATTTTTCGCGCTTCACACTGTGGCTCTGCAGCGAATTGGCCTGTTGCTCGCAAAATAACATCATCATACTGTTCACCGATATGACTTTCGGCCAAAGTGACGCGCCCATTTGATTCGTTGATCGACATGCTTGATTTTGTTGCGCACGCACTAAGACCAATTAGTGCACTGAACCCCAGCACTACACTGTTTAAAACAACGCGATGTTTCATGATCGGCGCTTTGCAAAAAGACCACCACCGAGCAACAACAGGACTAGCAAGGACGTGCTCCCCGTGTTTGAACTACCGGAAGACGTAGTACCAGTGACTGTGGAATCACGTGAAGAGATTACTTCAGGTTCGAACTCAGGTTCGCCAACGGGTACATACTGATTGATCCAGCCAGTAAAGTAAGGCACGTCGGTGTAAACACCGTAGTAATTGGGTAATGCACAACCATAACCAAAGCTGACAATGCCAATCTGTTGCACGACACCTTCAAAAGTGACAACCATCGGGCCACCACTATCGCCAACACAACTATCTCGTCCACCCTGCGCATATCCAGCACAAATTTGGTTTTTGTACAAAGAACCAGCGTAAGATTCTGGCGCGTTACACACATCGAGGGTTACAACCGGAACATCAACAGCGTACTGTTGATCAGGAAATATTGGTGCAGCTGGGTCGGAGTAATCGACCGCACCCCACCCTATTACGGTGCCTTGCAAACCGACTAAGTCGTCAGAAGCTTTTGTCGACAACTGAACTGGCGTAACACCAGTAGACGTCGCTAATTCCAGCAGCGCTAAATCGCTGTGCGGGTTGTTAGCATTGTGATTGTATTCAGGGTGCAAATACGCGTTAGTTACCACATGTTCCTGTGCATTCGGGTCACGCAAATTCCGGGCGTTAGTGGCAACCTTCAAACTGTTAAGTGTCAACAGACTTCCGTTTCTGTCAAAGAGACAATGTGCTGCGGTTAAGATCCATTTGTCTGCGATGACGCTACCACCACAAAACTGTCGCTGCACCAAACTGGCATTAGAGACTGAGGACAGTGCAACCGTCCATGGGTAACTGTCTTGCTGAACCGGTGTGCCGCCGATAATGTAATGCTTCTCTGGCACCACCGTGGCTGAGGAACCAAGCTCGTCTGCTACCGCTTGCATAGGAAGGCTGATCGCAGCACAAAAGCAACCCATAAGCACAATTTTGAGGTGCTTGGCAGAACTGGTGGCGATTTTTACAATGTGGGGCATAAGAAGAATGACAAAATTAACCTGTTTTTCCTATCGGCTGTCGGCATGCTCAAAATCACCGGAGCCGCAGCTGTATGTGATGGGGTTCGCGTATGCCCAACCAGAACTTTTCAAGAATAGACTAAGTGAACACATAAAGTCGTTTCAGACTGTAAGGCATTCCGATGGCTGTTTGCTTAACCGCCTCGGTACGCACAAGCTTTAGCAAGCGATAACTAATGTCTGGACGCCACTGGTTCCTCAATACTTTATGCCAGTCGTCCATTAGCTTGACAGCCTGTGCCAAGCAAGGTTGCGGTACCTGTCAGTCTTTATCCGGTCATCTGTGCTAAGAGGCTTGTTCTGGCAACGGATGCCCGGGCATAAGTTCGTATGGATGCACCCACCCTTCCAGTGCCGCGATTCTATCCAGCCATTGCGCAATGCCAGGGTAGTTAGCCCAATCGAAGCCAATTTCTTCGGGCCAGTACAAATATCCACATAATGATATATCGGCTATGGTGGGTTTGGCACCGATGACATACTCTGATTCGAGTAGACGCCGGTTTAGAATATCGAGCGCTCGCTCAGCACGAGCATGTAAAAAACGAGTAACATCCGTTTCGCCGGTTTTTGTAAATTGACGAAGAAAACGCAACACAGACACCGTGCCCGTAACTTTATGATTGTCAAAAAACAACCAACGCATGACCTCACGGTGCTCTGGCACACTGGAGCCTTCAAATTTTTCAAATGCATCGGCTATAAAATCGAGGATAACGCCGGTTTGACTTAAAGCCAGATCTCCTGCTTCGAGCACCGGAACTTCGCTCATATTATTCAGAGCGCGAAACTCATCAGTCAGGTGTTCTTTTTCATTAAAAAAATCGACAAATACTGGCTCCCAATCAGCCTGACACAGGTTTAGCATCAGAGCAACTTTGTAGGCATTACCAGATTGTGCGAAACAATGCAGCTTGTATTTCATGTTAGTGAAGGTCTCGCTCTCAACATATGCCACAGTATCTCACGAAGAATCCTGCTCAATGGGGTAATAGCACGTAAAATATAGCAACCAAAGTGCTGTGCACCCTGTTCTCACGGAGTCTGCTTGAAACACGCATTACAAATCTGGGTCGACGCAGATGCCTGCCCGGGTGTCATAAAGGAAATCCTGTTTAAGGCCGCCAAACGAACGAGCGTGCCCATGACGCTGGTGGCCAATCACCCGATGAATATCCCACGCATCAGCTGGGTGACTTTACTGCAGGTACCCTCTGGCTTTGATGTAGCCGACAACGAAATTGTCAAACGTTGCAATCCGGGCGACCTGGTGATTACAGGTGATATCCCACTGGCAGCCGAGATCATAGAAAAAGGTGCACACGCGCTCAACCCACGCGGTGAATTTTATAGTGTCGAAAACATTCGGCAGAGACTCAATATGCGTGATTTCATGGACACCTTGCGATCAAGTGGAGTACAGACAGGTGGGCAAGCCACCATGAGCCAAAATGATCGGCGTGAATTTGCTAACCAACTTGATCGATTTCTGCAAAAAAATCTGCCACCCAAAACGACGCAATAAAAGTAACGAAAGTAAAAATGGGAACGCAAAGGAACTCTACCAGCAAAACTATTGCACTGCGTGGAATTCAACTCGGCGGTTGCGCAAGCGTCCTTCAGCTGTTTCGTTTGTGTCGATAGGTTTGGATTCGCCATAGCCTCTTGCACTGAGTCGCTGAGCCGGGATGCCATTTTGAATCAAGTACACGGCCACAGACCGAGCACGTTGCCTGGATAAATTGTTGTTAGCATTATTATCACCCTGGCTGTCCGTGTGCGCCATAATCGTCAGCTTCACATTCGGGTATTGATCAAGTGTGTAAACCACACCACTTAAAATACTTTGCGCATTCTGGGTAAGCTCTGCTGAGCCGCTATTAAAGTTAACACCTTCGATCACTCCTTTGAATAAAGAACAACCTGAGTAATCAACCGCAGTACCGACAGACGTGCCCGGGCAGTTATCTGCAGAGTCAACAACGCCATCTGCGTCACTATCAGCAGGTGCAATTGCTACAGCTGGTACGGGCAGCGGGACAACAGGTGTTGGCTCAATGGTTGGCGCCTGAACGACCAATTCACGACGACGTTGTTTTTGTCTTTCAAAACGGTATAGCAAGCTTAATTGCCCATATCGAACATCAGCATCAAAAGCGATGCCCTCGGCACGAATGCCCAGACCCATACGAGTTGAAAACTCAGCTCCGGCACCGAGTAACAAATGCGTTGCGTTGACTTTTTGAAATGGCAGATCAGCACTGGGTTCGTTTTATAAATATCCGTAGCCTGCTCTAGCGAAAAGACTCAGCCCCTGGCGGTTATACCTGTGTCGATTTTTTCCAATGTACGCCAATGCGCTTAGGCCTACGGTTTGATAACCAATTGTGCCTGATGGCGCCAGGCCAGCTTCACCCAATGTGGCAGCATGCCCTTCTAACGAGAGCCACTTACTTACATCATATCCAAGGGTTAATTGACCGGCTGGGTTAACCCGCTTGTTTGGATCAAAACCGGGAGCATCCGTTGTATCAGGCTGAAGCCAACTCAGGCCAAAACCGATTCCACCGTAGAATTTCCTGGTAAACGCATCGTTAGCCAGATAACGTCCCTGATGAGCCGCAGCTGAAACACTATCAAACGGTTGTGACTGCGCATAGGCTGCAGTGCTCAGCTGTGCTAAACCCAGAACACTGATACCCATCAGCAGATTTGCAACGCCTCGCTTTACTTTGTTATTCATGAAGTCAGTCCCGAATTAAATTGCTGGTCTAAACACCAACGCGAAAACGCGCGGCTGCAATTTTTATCCGAGCATCAGCTATGCCATAGGAACAAAGTCAACCAGTGAGGCTTTACAACTTGTTTACTGGTCAATCACCTACGCATGCGATGCAAAAGTCAATTTATTGACTTTGCTTAGTGCATGCAGGAAATAAAATGCATACGAACAACATTGAGGGGAAACATAAACGCTAAACACTTTGTATAAGCCATTTGATCCATTTATACGTGCGCACAGCTCGGCGTAAAATTTAAGCAAAAGCCCAAACAACACTTCACCAAGAACAAACCAACTATTAACGAACATTAAATAAAGTGCGCAGGTGTTTTAACGTCACAGGTATTAATACCAATGTGTTGTCAATGTAAGACAATTGCAGCTCAAATGACGTTATATTCACTGTCTCTAACTGGTAACACCGAGTTAACCCGTAAATGAAAGTTATTTGCAATTCCCCGCTTAAATATCGGGCGTCCAAACGAGTGACAAAACACACTGGAAAACTTGTGCTTTTTGCTTCCGCCGTTTTACTTTGTTTGAATGGCGCAGCACGGGCCAATGTCGATGCTCCTGCAGGGCTAAGTGGCTCGATCAATGGCAACGAGCTGAGCATTGAATGGAATGCCGTTAGTGACGCCAGTGGCTACAACGTTTACGTTAATAACAACTACCTCACCACCACCCAAGCCACACAGTACGCGACTGAGGCTGTCGATGGCGAGGTGTATAATTTTTACGTCACCGCGTTCACCAACGACCCGGTAACCTTTTCCGGACGATCAGACCAACTCACTCTGCCAGAGTCAGCCGTACCTGATGATCTAACCATCCCTCCCAGCGTGCCTCAAGGACTAACCGGTAGCATCAATGGCACGGTTGTATCAATAAGCTGGGAACCATCCACTGATGACGAAGCCGTTTCGGGATACAACGTTTATCAAAATAACCAATACCTGACTACTGTGTTTGATACGCAATACTCAGGTTCAGTCATCGCTGGCCAAACGTACGCCTATACAATTGTGGCCTTTGATACTCGGGTTAATTTTTCAGCCGCATCCGAGCGACTCACACTTCCAGATCAAGGTGATGTGGACACCACAATTCCACCAAGCACTCCTACAGGCTTAGACGGTGTCATCTCCGCATCAGGATCACAAAGTGTGGTGGAACTCAGCTGGAAAGCATCAACAGATGATCAGGCTGTTGCCGGGTACAACGTATACGAAAACGATGCCTATAAAACCACAGTCTTCAACACACAATATTCGGGCACGGTAACAACCGATGAAGCTTACAGTTACTACGTGGTTGCATTTGACTTTGATGGAAATTTTTCGCAAAAAGCTGCGGCAATCGTCTTACCCGACAACATAGTTATCGTAGACGACGTACAAGCGCCGAGCACCCCTGCAAACCTGACAGGTACATGGGATGTTAATGGGTCAACCGCCGATGTAACACTGTCTTGGGATGAATCAACAGACAACAATCGTGTAGCGGGCTACAACATCTACGAAAACAAAGCGTATTTAACAACCGTATCAGACAACACGTTTTCAACTACTGTTAACGCACCAGGTTCCTATTCGTACAGCATAGTTGCTTTCGATGTTGCGCGTAATTTTTCCGGTGCATCGATTAGCCGGACCCTACCGAACAGCGATAACATCCCGCCGGAGTTCATCGGGCTGGGCGACCAAACAGCGTTTGCAGGAGCAGATGTCAACATATTAATCCGGCCAACTGATGTCGATGGCGGTACACCAGGGCTGTTTATCGGCAACCTGCCAGAGGGTATGGAATCTATAGACAATTTAAACGGTTCCAGAACCTTGTTTTGGCGTCCACTGCAACCTGATGTTGGCGACCATAGCATTACGGTCACAGCATTTGATTCTGTTGAACCAAACACGGTGCAAACAGTGCGAACTTTTACTCTCACCATTGAAATGCCGGAAGACCCGACCTCGATTCGCAATGAGCCACCAATTATGAACCTGGTGAACGAACACATTGTTCGCATCGGCGACACAGTGGTCATGGAAGTCAAAGTAAACGATGCCAACGGTACCGAGCCAAGTTTAAGCATCGAGAATTTACCTACCGGCGCAACTTTTGTTGATCATTCCAGCTTCGTGAATGTAAAAGTGTTGCGCTGGACCACGACTGCCGGTGATGCCGGGCTTAACACCCTTAACTTCCGAGCGGTAGACTCAGAAGACAGCAGCTTGTTCGACACCATGAGTGCATCGCTCAACGTGGTTAATGCCGACCAGTTTGTCAGAAGTGGTGAGCGCTTGCGCACACTGGCTGAAGACGACGATCTGCTTATTGGTTATGCATCATTGTTGAACTACTTCAACCGCCCCGATGCCGATTTATATCAGGACACGGCGGCGTCAGAATTTAATTTGGTCACACCCGAAAATTCAATGAAATGGGGTTACATCAACCCACAGCCTGGTGAATACCGCTTTGCGGCAGCCGATGCACTGGTGCAGTTTGCCAGCGACAACAACATGAAACTGCACGGCCATACACTTGTTTGGTATACCGCCTTGCCTCAATGGGTCGTAACGTCAGATCTTGATGAACGCGAGGCCGTCATGAATGAGTACATTGATACGCTTACACAGCGTTACAACACGGTTGATATATGGGATGTCGTTAACGAAGCATTTGAAGACGATGGCAGCTACCGAAATTCAACCTGGTTTCAAGCCATGGGTAAAGACTACATCGAAAAAGCTTTTCGTCGTGCTCGAGCTGGTGCACCCTCTGCGAAGTTAATTTATAACGACTACGACATCGCTTATGGCGATGCAAAAACAGATGCAACGTTCAGCTTGATGGAAGAGCTTCAAGCCAGAGATGTGCCTATCGATGGCATCGGTTTCCAAATGCATGTCGGCTCTGACTTCACCGCCTTCAACAAAATCGAAAATACGTTTCAACGTTTTGCTAACTTAGGGCTCGACATCTACATCACTGAAATGGATGTGCGTCAGTCCGCAGGGACAACTGAAGACGACCAGGCCGATGTCTATAAAAGAATCGTGGAAATTTGTCTTGACCAATCTGCGTGCAAAGCAATCCAGACTTGGGGTGTGACCGATCGATACACTTGGTTGACAGGTGATACGCCACTGATGTTTGATCGCAACTACCAGCCTAAACCTGCGTATACAGCAGTTCAGGAAGCGTTAGACGAACACTAGGAAAAGTGTAAAAAGCGGTTGAACACAGATTGGCTGACACCCAATGGGTGCTGATCATCAGTGTTCAGCCGCAAAACCGCACCTTCGTCGCCCGTTTCCGGGTGACATTCAATTTTTTGAATAAATTCGTGGGAAATTGCCTTTGTAAGCACTACAATGGAGCCATGACCCCCTTAACGCGTTCCATACGATATGTTACCTTCGCCCTCGGCCTAATGGCTGCTGCAGCTGGTGCAAAAGTGACTGCCGCGGAGCTTCTTGTCATAGAGCAGGACGATTGTCCGTACTGTAAAAAGTTTCATCGTGAGATTGCGCAGGCCTACCCTAAAACAGCCGAAGGCAGATGTGCGCCTCTGCGGCTTCTTGATTTGCACGAACCCTGGCCCGAGCAGTATTCGCACATTCCAGTTCAAAGGTTCACCCCTACTTTTATTTTAGTCAGCGATAATCAAGAGATAGATCGCTTAGTCGGCTACCCGGGTGATGAACATTTTTGGTTTCTGATTGGCGAGATGCTGCAAAAACTACCGACCGAACAAAAATGTGAGCTAACATAGCGGTGCGCGGCTGAACTATTGTGGCTTCTTCAGTCATAAAAAAGAAAACGTTATCACAACGTGATCTTGACGCTATGTTAGCTCAGGCAGGGCCGGTGACAGAGTTGCTAAAAGCCATGTCTCACGAGTCGCGCCTGCTGATTTTGTGTCTGCTACTGGACGGCGAAAAATCGGTTAGCGAGATTGAAGAAACTATCAACCTGGCTCAAGCGACTGTATCGCAACACTTAGCGCGACTGCGGCTCGAAAATCTTATTGAATCACGGCGAGACGGCCGGCAAATCTACTACCGACTTATAGATGCTAAGGTGGCCACGCTGATGGACACATTACATAAGCTGTATTGTCTGCCCGATAAAACTTAAAAACGCCTTTGCAGACTGCGTCAGTTTAGGTCAACTCGGGACGAACTTATATAATCCCCCTGCTCGCTCTACTCGTCCAATGCCCGGATACGGCATATGGAACCCAAGCATTGCTGTTTGCTCAGTTGCCAGTCTATCCAGTAAGCTAAGCCGCGTGGTCTTGCCTGCTTCAGCATCCTGGTCTGAGCCCGATGGCCAATCAGCCTTTTCAAACGAGATAATCGGGTGTGTTGCAGCATCACCGAGCACTAGTAGTGATTGACCTTCGCGGTGAATAGCAAATGATGTATGTCCCGGTGTATGACCACGAGTGTCAACAGCTTCAACACCACCGATTACTTCATCGCCGTATGCAAACAGATTGATGCGATCTTCTAATAACGCCAATCGATTTTGCGCACCGACTACAAAAGTTTTGCGCGCCTCTGGCATTTTATCCAAGGTGTCACTGGCCCGCCAAAAGTCCCACTCTAAAGAGTTCATAAAGTAATTGGCATTAGGAAAAGCCAGATCATCAAAATCGTCAAGCAAGCCCCACAAATGATCCGGGTGCGCATGCGTGTAGAGCACATCAGTAATATCAGCCGGGTCAATACCAGCGGTTTCCAAATCAGCAGGCAACTGACCTGTACTGGACATGAAGTTACTGCCTGCACCGGTATCAAACAACACAAGCTTATCGTCAACCTGCCACAAGGTCACATTGCACGGCGGTTTGAATGGTGAACTAAGCCCATGCTTGTTCGCAAAGGCATCCCGCTCGTCCTTTGCAATGCTGTCGTGAAAGATAAAATCTGCTGGTAACTCAAGATAACCATCGCTGAGCACAATAATGTTTGAATCTGCCAATGCGATTTGGTTGGCAGCCACAGCGAAGTTGGGTAAAGCACAGACAGCAAACCCCGATACGCCAAGGTTTAGAAACTGACGGCGTGACACGCTTTGAAACGACCTTGACTCATTTGTCATGCGATAACCTCAACGATAAGATCAGCCGGACGCAATACACGCACCACCGATGTGTGCGAACATGAATTCTTTAGTACAAATTTTCAGCAACCACAACATTGTTCGAATAATGCACAAGAACTAGCATCGCTACATGCCAACGATTTTTACATTTTCATTCTTGGCGATATCGACCACGTCCTGCTTTGCCAGATAGTTTTCCATCAAGTCGAAGATAGCCGGCCCGTCAACATTCTCGTTTACTGACGCCCAGCCAGCAACAACGTAATTGCGATTCGGGTCGATAGGCTCCCCGGTTTCAAGCAATACCATGTCAGATATACGTGAGCCCATAGACTCTTTCGGTGCACAGCTGTATCCCATGCCACCGACTCTCACCATGTCACCGCCTTGCTGAAAAAACGGATCCACGTTAAACAGATTGTCGCAAACATCTTCGAGTATCTCTTTTATTTGCGTCCCGCTAAATTCCAATCTATACACCGACGGATAACTCATTGCCGTTTGTGTATAGAGATCATCAATGGTGATGTCCTGACCCGGAAGCAAGGTTGTACCCCAACGAAAACCCGGGCTGAACGACAGCTGAGCATCACGCTCTTCTATCATGCCCTGACAGAGCAGGTCATCCCAAGTGCCGTTAAAATTGCCGCGTCGATACAACAGCGATTCCGTTTTACCGATGACGCGATCAAGTTCTTGTTTGTACGGCGCTCGCACCGCATCAATCGCGCTTTTCATTTCAGCATCTGGAGTGATGACGTCCGAAAACACTGGGATAAGCGACGAACTGTAGTCAGTGACTTTACCGTTTTTGACCTCTAGGTCGATACGGCCCAGGTATTTCCCGTGCGAACCAGAAGATAAAACCAAGGTACCGCCAATATTCAATGCAGTGGGCACCGCATCGTGCGTATGGCCAGTGAGTATGACGTCAATGCCGTTGACCACTGTTGCCAATTTTTGATCGACATCAAAGCCATTGTGCGACAACAACACCACAACCTCCGCTCCATCTGCTCTGGCTTTGTCTACATTTTCCTGCAGCAACTCGGTGCGCAAGCCAAAAGACCATTCTGGAAACATCCAACGCGGGTTAGCAATCGGTGTGTACGGCATGGCCTGCCCAATGACAGCCACTCGCGTGTCACCTTTGTCGTAAAAAGCGGTGCTCTCAAATACCGGCTCTTCCCAATCGGTATCAACAATATTGCTGGCTAAAAACGGGTACGCCATGCTGTCAATGATTTCGAGCACCCGATCAGTGCCTAGCGTGAATTCCCAATGACCCACCATGGCCTCCGGTTTAAGCAGCGCCATGCAATCCACCATGTCTTGACCGTTAGTTTTTAGTGCAGTGTAAGAGCCTTGCCAAGTGTCGCCACCATCGAGCAACAGCACATTGTTATCACCCCGTTCGGCTCGAATCGCTTTAATGAGCGTAGCGGTTCTGTCCAAACCGCCAAGCCTTCCGTAGGTACGTGCCAGATCGACGTAGTCGACCATCGTGTGGGCGTAACTCAATGGCGAACCACGTTCGATATTGAAGTGCTTCAGGAAGTATTCACCGACCAAATGTGGAGGTACACCTTCAAAGGCACCAACACCAATATTTTCAGACGGTGGACGAAAATACACTGGCTTTAACTGCGCGTGTATGTCGGTCAGGTGCAACAGCGTCAGTTTGCCCTTGCTGTCAAAGTCGAGAAGATTATCTTGAGTGAGTGCTTGCTGCGCGGCGACCTTGGTTAGTCCGCCAGAGAGACCAGTCGCCGCGGTGGTAACCGCGGCGAACTGGAGAAAATCACGTCTTGTAAACATTAAATCTTTTTCTTATCCGGTGTAAGTTCCGATGAGAGTTCCGATGGCAGTGCCGTTAGCATTCCCAGCGGACCTGCTGTCGAATTATCCGGTGAAACTACTGTCGAACTCCTGGCGTTTCAACTGACAAACCAGTGCCACGCCAAGTAGTGTAAACCTCTAGACCCATCAGAGTGTCTGAGAAAGCACCCGGGAATTCAGCACGGGTATCACGAATACAACCACGAAATCGGTTGTGCAATGATATTAGCTTGTTCTGCTTTAGACGATACGTTGGAAAGCCGTTCACATTGCCCTGACTTAGGTGATCGGCGCGAATGTATTTTCCATTGTTCTGCTCGTGACAGGATGCACAAGACAAGTTCAGCTGGCCGGTGCGAAGATAATAAGTCTCTTTACCTTTGTCCCACCAACTCTGCATCTCACCTTCAGACAAATCGACGGCTACCGGCATGCCAAACGACTGGTGTTTAATATAAGCGGTCAGTGGTTTTTGTCCGCTTTTATCAAACGCATAAGCTTCGGCCCCCATGTTTTCAACACGGCATTTGTTTATTCGGCCTTCAATATTGATTGGCTTGCCGCTGTCAGCATCCCATTTGGGATAAGCAGCACCAACACCTTTCATCGACACAGCTGCATCGTCATGGCAACTTGCGCAAGACTTGCCCTCAGACCCTTCAACGGTATTCCAGATTTCCTCGCCCTGCTCAACCCCCAACATACCCGGGTTTTGAAAACTATCGGCTTCCATCGCCCGCGTTTCAGGTGTGCGATAGTGCCAGCCCGAAACCACCTCAGGTAGTGGGTGCCCCTCTGCCGATTTAGCTCGAGTGGTCATCTCTAATTCGCCATCTATAATCAGTTTTTCGTCAACTGGCTCAGCTTGCACCGACAGTGTTGCAACACTACCAGCAACACCGATCACGGCTGTAGTTACCGTGAGTAGACCCAATTTTTGTAACCGTTTTTTCACAGAATCCTCCAGTGGACTAAGGCATTACTTAATCGATTTTATCGTGTACTTAACGTGTAGTTAACTTGTACTTACGACACGGCAAATACTATTAGCATGCCGCGTTGACATGGTTATTATTGAGATAAATTATTCTTAAAGTACTTCTATCTGCTTTTCCGTTTCGATAACTGTACCGTCATCGTCCGTCCAGATGAATTTAAATGTGCCCGACTCATCGACTCGCGCTTTGAATTCCAGATAGGGATTCGCTGCAACGGCTGCGTCGATATCACAGGAAAACACAGTAGCACCATTAAATTGGCACTCAAATTTGTTAATGATCATTCGCGGAATGACATTGCCTTCCTTGTCTTTTCGCTGACCCGATTCCATCGTGTGAGTGACCAATGATTTGATCGAAATGATGTCGCCTGCTGAGGCCGACTTCGGAACTTTAACTCTTGGTTTAGACGCCATTGTATTCTCTCCTCTTGTTCCTTAACCGCCACAGCCACCGATGGTGACTTTGACATTACGGGTGTCGCTAACAACACTGCCGTCACTCATTTTTGCTACTGCCACCACGTTCTGTGTTTTAGCTAAACGCATTCGAGTTGATGCGGAAGCTGCACCGCTAGCAGGCGTAAAGTGAAAGGTGATGACGTCCGGATTTGGGTTTCCATCAGCGTACAAGGCAACAGACTTTACGTAGTTATCTTCGGTCATCGGGCTGTCCACACTAATAGCTATGGGCACGCTGTTCCCGTTCTCGGCAATCTCTGGAGCAGTAAGCTTGAGCGACCCACTGCCTACTTCACTGCCATCGGCAAACGCCGCGACTGATTCGGCAACCGCTTCAGGAGTTGCAAACGCCTTAGTGCTTGCGCCAAACAATCCTGCCAGCGATAAACCCACGGTCTGGGCAAGCAATTGTCTTCTATTTAAATTCATGTCGGATAACTCCACCTATTTCAATGTCGACAGATAGGCAACAAGGTCTTCAATTTGTTGCGCATTCAAAATTGTTTTACCTATGAGGTCTTTGCGCACATTGGCGCCCACTTCTAAAGAATAAAAGCCAGGCATAACGGTTTGCTCGGTAAACACCGCTTTGGCATTAACCAGAATCGTGCGAAGCTGTGCTTCTTTCCAACGACTACCTGCCCCATCCAGGCTAGGGCCAACTTCGCCATGGAAAAGTTGATCTTTAAGATCACTATTGGCATGACATGCCAAACAGTTGCCTAACTTTTTATTTGCGAATATTTTTTTGCCTTCATCGACGTTGCCAGCGACTCCGGTTAGCGATTCGTTAATTGATAAGCCTTCAATTTTTACATCGCCTGGAGCAATGGTTCCAGCGGATACGCTGGTGACCAATCCGATCAGGCCTAAAACGCATATTAGGCCTAAAGCGTTAAGCGACGTCAAGATTTGCTTCATGACTCAAATTCTCCGGTTAAGTGGTGCAATTTTTACGATGCTCGTTGGCATCATCGGTATGATCAACGCAACATTCTAAGCATTTTTATATCGGTAAAGACAACGCTAAAGCAACTCTGGAAAACTTAAGCATTTCTATATAGAGATAGCTTACAAGCTTATAGCTACACAGCTGTTGAAAAAGCACTGACAATAACGTTGCTGGTATCAGTCTCTGGCTATAGTTTCTTTATACCGTCTTTCACAGAATTCAAACTTAGCTTACCAGCTATAGTCTTACTAAATCTCGTTTAGATAATACAATAGCAAAAATTAACCAGGATATTCCTGATAAGCGAAATTCTTATTAAATACAATCATTTATACAGTCGGGACCAGCATTTTCTATTTCGAACTGTATACTGCTATTTCTAATGGAATAGCAAAAAAAACGATCAATGCGAGGTAACTGTCCCTGTGTGTCAACCTGCAGTTAAACAGACCCAGTCTGAGTTAACATAGATTTCAGGGCAATGACTCACAGGACCAATACGATGCCTAAACCAGAAAACAATGATTTGCCTGAATCGAAAGTAACAG
>Ga0209187_1000484_pt1 | contig 67605 bp, 39 predicted proteins | sample BantaG_FD_187430 | JGI IMG/M metagenome (GOLD analysis project Ga0209187, IMG submission 187430) | Marine algal microbial communities from Bantry Bay, Ireland - BantryBay_4 metaG (SPAdes) (version 2) | ecosystem: Host-associated > Algae > Red algae > Unclassified | place: Bantry Bay, Ireland...
TGGATCTTGGAATAGAAGTTATTTTAAAGATATTTTCTCAAGAAGGATTAGAAGATGTTTTTAATCAGGTAATGAAATCACAAGTTGTGTCTTCACCGAATGCATCCAGAATTTCACATCTGAGAGAAGCTTATGTAGAAAGTATAGACGAAGTCATTTTGTTCTTACAGGGAAAGAACAATACACTGGCAAGAAAAATATGCTCTGAAACTTATCTCCCTCAAGCGGGGAGATTTGCTGAGATGAATGATATGGAGTGGGCTTTTGGTTCTATGGGAATTCAAGATAAGGCGAAGTACCTCGCGACATTATATATCGAAGACATCGCAGACTTTATCAAGGAGTGTGTCGATGAAAATTTCGGATTCAGTAGATATGCAGAGCGACTTGGAATGAGTGCCAATTCATTTGATGAGTTATATGAAAAAATCAATGGTGATTATACTTTTATAGACAAGATTACTGTTGATATTCTTGATCAAAGAATCAAAGCTGTATCTCCGAAGTTGATTTGTTTTTCTATACCGTTTCCGGGTAATCTATATAGTGCATTACGATGTGCAGAGTATATTAAGAAATATTATCCTGATGTCAAGATTGCAATGGGTGGCGGATTTCCTAATACAGAATTACGATCACTTACAGATGTAAGAGTATTCGAGTATTTTGATTATATCACATTGGATGATGGAGAGCTGCCTATAGAGTTACTTGTCTCTAATGTTACGAATCCTTCTGAAGATAATCCCAATTTTGGATTCTATAAAAGAACCTTCTTACTTGATGGAGATAAAGTAGTCTATAATAATTTTTCATTGCGTAGCGACTATAAGCAAAGCGAACTCGGTACTCCAGATTATTCTGACTTATTATTACAAGATTATATTTCTGTCATCGAAGTCGCTAATCCTATGCACAGTCTATGGAGTGATGGCCGATGGAACAAGCTGACTATGGCACATGGCTGCTATTGGGGCAAGTGTACATTCTGTGATATATCATTATCATACATTAAAGATTACGAACCGATTGCTGCGGGAATACTAGCAGATAGAATGGAAGAGATGATTGCTCAGACAGGGGAGAGAGGATTTCATTTTGTAGATGAAGCAGCACCGCCTGCCTTGATGAGGGGATTAGCACTTGAGGTATTACGTCGTGGAATGCAAGTCAGTTGGTGGACTAATATAAGATTTGAGAAAAGCTTTACCGCTGATCTGTGTAGATTGCTAAATGCATCTGGGTGTATTGCAGTATCGGGAGGATTAGAAGTGGCATCTAATCGATTGTTAGAATTGATTCAGAAAGGAGTTACTGTAGAGCAAGTCGCTCAGGTAAGTCGCAATCTCACTGAGAGTGGTATTATGGTGCACGCCTACTTGATGTACGCATATCCTACTCAGACAATTCAGGAGACGATTGATAGTCTTGAGATGGTTCGACAGATGTTTGAGTTGCAGATATTGAGATCCGGATTTTGGCATCAGTTTGCAATGACAGCTCATAGTCCTGTGGGTATGGAACCAGAGAAGTATGGTGTGGAACCGATCATATCAGAAATTAGTTTTGCAGATAACGATGTACAATTTGTTGACAGTACAGGTATAGATCATGATGTCTTCAGTTATGGACTGAAGAAGTCGTTGTATAACTATATGCATGACAGATGCTTTGAGATGCCGCTGCAAGAGTGGTTTGATATGATAGTACCTGAGACTACTATCTCGCCAGACTTTATCATTGATAGCTTAGAGTCTCAGCCTGACGTAATCAATGCCAATTCTCATTCTAAGTTGGTATGGATAGGTAGGTGTGCCATTACGGAAAATGAAAATGGTACATACGTATTACATTTATATAATAAATCTATGGAATGTGACTGTGTATTATCAAATGCAGAAGCTACTTGGTTACACGAAACCTTAGATAAGATGAGGCTATCTATGGACGAAGAGGTTTGGACCTATTCAGAATTCAGAAAAAGTTATGAAGAGAAACTCGAAGACTTCACACTATTCTGGTTTGGGGAAACGATGGAGAAAGTGTTTGAGTTTGGATTATTGATTCTTTAATGTAAATGATGAGTTTAGGATTAATTATGGATATTCAGAAGTAAGAAGTTATAATCCCAGAGGGATTACATTATTTTAGCCCTGCAAGAATTGCAGGGATAAGGATATAAAGTGTGAGGGGATTTGGCAGGACAGAGTGGTGGTGTTAACCAACGAAATGACCAAAGTCATTTTGTAATGATGGAACTTCAAAAACTTTTGGAGGTGGGATAGCTGGACAAAAATCATGACAAATCTGATAGGCATGTGACCCCCTTATTGGCTGTATGTAGCTAAATTCTGATTTACTTTAGAACATCCCTAACTAACAGTAATTATGAATCAACAGTCTAGTACAATCCAGGCAACAATCTCCAACTTTGTTTTTTATATTTTTTGAATGACTCAGAACTTCCATATTTCTCATTCCAAGTTTTCTCTAGAGGCGGTATTCCACTAAACTTAAGCAACAGAGTCACTATCCACAATGGAGATAGAATTGCTGTCCATTGCCATCCACTTATATAACTAGCGACAGCTAAGAATATCCCAATCCAAAACAGTATCTCTCCGGTGTAATTAGGATGTCTGATTTTCTTCCATAATCCAGATTGCATAAATTCATTAGGATTACTTTTTTTGAATTTGAATTTTTGATTATCCGCAATTGTCTCTACAAATAATCCAAAAACTGCGATACTGATACCGACCCAAAATAGGAGTGTAGGCACGCCATTGTTGTTACTATAAAAGTTGAGAAACGAAAGACTGATGATGAATATGCTTATAGCCTGCACGATCCAGAACTGAATAAACGATAATAACCTTTCTCTAAACTCATCAAACCTTGCATCTCTACCCATTGCCATAATTCTTATAAATAAATATCCACCTAATCTAAAGGCCCAAATAGAAATAAGAAAAAACATTATCCAATCTATATAACTCTTATCCGACATGTAGAAACCTAACCCATTAATCATCAGGAAGCACAGGCTGTAACTAAAGTCAGTCAGCTTATCCGTCTGTAGGAAGTAAGCAACGAAAAACAATGAAAGATTAAAACCTATACTTATACAGAGTGCTGATAATAATATCGAATCCATAGACTATTTCATTTAGTAGTTCGGTGCTAATTTGCACAAGTCGTTAGCTAACAATTATTAGCAACATTTTATCTAATTATATGTTGACACAACGCATCTAATTATTAGTTCGTATAGACGGAATTGCATTATTATCAGAGAGTAAGTTGTAGACATACCTTTAGCACTTCTCGATAATTATAGCATACCCCTGACCTAACCCGATACACATCGTAGCCAGTCCATACTGTTTATTTTGTTCATGCAGCTCTAATGCAAGACTATAAGTAATCCGTGTGCCGGATACTCCCAAAGGGTGACCTATAGAAATTGCGCCACCATTAGGGTTGACACGAGGATCATTATCAGCTAATCCCAATTCTCGTGTACATGCCAGACTCTGTGCTGAGAACGCTTCGTTGAGTTCGATGACACCCATATCATCTAATGTCAATCCCGCTTTTGCTAATGCTTTTTGAGTAGCTTTGACAGGACCGATACCCATTATTCTAGGTTCTACACCGACGACTGCAGAGCTTACAATTCTCGCTTTTGGTTGTATATTATATTTTGCTACAGAATCTTCTGATGCGACTATGACTGCTGCCGATCCATCGTTAAGTCCGCTGGCATTACCGGCTGTGACGGTGCCTCCTTCTTTGAAGACAGTCCTTAACTTAGCCAATGCTTCCATAGATGTATTAGGACGAATAAATTCATCTTGATCAAAAACCAAAGGATCTTGTTTTCTTCGTGGGATTTCTATCGCTGTAATTTCTTTTGCTAATCGACCACTCTTCTGAGCAGCAGCTGCTTTCTGTTGTGACCACATTGCGAATTTATCTTGGTCTTCTCGACTGATCTTATACATTTCCGCAAGGTTTTCTGCAGTGTTGCCCATTGCATCTGTGCCATACATTGCCTTCATTTTAGGATTGACGAAACGCCAACCAAAACTGGTGTCGTACATCTTCATATCGCCACCATAAGGTCTGGCAGATTTAGATACGGCGAGCGGTGCACGTGTCATATGTTCTACGCCTCCACTGATAAATAAATCTCCATCACCAGCTTTGATCGCTCGATTTGCTTGTACGATGGTAGACATCCCAGATGAGCATAATCGATTAATTGTTTCCCCTGGAACCGTCCAAGGCAGGCCAGCCAATAATAATCCCATACGAGCGACATTACGATTGTCTTCCCCTGCCTGATTAGCACATCCTATGATCACGTCTTCGTATGCGTCAGTTGGGATGTGACTGTTCTTTTCTACAAGTGCCTTAAGCACATGCGCCAGTAAGTCGTCTGTTCTGATAGGTGCTAAGCTCCCTCTGAATTTTCCAAATGCAGTTCTGGTGCCGTCTATGATATATGCTTCTTTCACTGTGTTAGATATTTGGTTGCTAAGGTATGCAGAAAGAAGGTAAAGTAATAATAGGTGTTAAGCTGAATGGATATACTACATATACATTACTTTGGAGGCAACTCTGATTTTTACATTTTAATTATCATTTGGACGTATACATTATGCCCTGATTCCAAGAGCACAATATACAGTCCACTCGCAAAATTTGAGATATCGATACTCGTCTTGTGATTGTTAATATCATAGGTATGTACTAATTGATGCTGAGAGTTTATGAGCTTTAATTTGGAAGGAAGTTGTCTATCTCTAATGACCTCAAGAGTCAAGAAGTCTAGGACTGGATTAGGTGACAGATTAAGATACTCTGTATTTTTCATCAACTTAGGATTCGAATCATATTCAAGAGCACAGCTTGGATCTATTCTGTCCACTAAGACTAATTCTACTTGTATTATAGAATCACAGCCAAATTTATTAGTAAAATAGTGATCCACCCTTCCAGGTGCTTTTTCTTCCTCATACCTTTCCCATGGACATAAGTAGAGCGTATCCGACACTATAGAATTAGGACGTACCAGTAGATCTAACACTCTTGTAGAGTCGCATCCATCATTTGATGTATATATATCAGTGTACGTTCCTGTCTCAGTATAGCCCTTATATGATTCTCCAGAGCAAATTTCCAAATTGAGGTATTGTATAGGAGCCTCATATACATCAAGACTTAGCGACCTGATAGAGTCACAACCTTTAGATGATAACAATATGTCTACGTAGATTCCACTCTCTGTATATCCGAGATAATCCTGTCCCTTACATATGGAGAAGCTTTCATTAGTAGAAGTCACGGAGTGGAGTTTTAATACTAAAGTTCTTATGGAATCACAACCAGATGTAGATGTAAGTATGTCAGTATATGTTCCAGACTCATCATAACCTTCGATGATATCACCTTGGCAGCCTTCGCTGTCTATGCTACTTAAGATTTGGTCTAATATGATAACTTCTCGTTCTATAATAAGTGAATCACATAGATTATAGGACATGATGGTATCTATATATGTGCCTGATTGGGAGATGGTGTCAAGACTTTCTCCATAACATAGTTCATGGTATTCCGATTGGTACTCTAACTCTGTTATTGTTACATCTATGACTTTTACATAACAAGAGTTTCTCGACCTAATTGTATCAGAATATATACCTGACTCATAATAACCCATTAATGTATCTCCCACACAACCTAATAATATTTGTTGTCTATCACTTGACCAATCAGGTTGATAGAAAACTTGTTTGACAATGGAATCACATCCAAAATAATTCAGTAATGAATCCACAACTATAGTATCATTTGTGATTTCGTTATACGATTCTCCAGGACAAATTATTACATCGTCGAGTCTGGTATTATGTTTGTCGTGAATTGTAAGATTTAGTTTTCTAATGGAGTCGCAACCATCTGCTGAGGTAAAGAAATCTTCATAATATCCAGAACGAAAATAATCGTCATACCTTTCCCCAATACATAGAGCTGCATCTACCTTCTGCACTTTTGGTGGACCACATTGCTTACCGATTTGAGCAATACCAAAATTTGTAAGGATAGGAAGATTGTAATCAAAATAGATAGCTGCTCGAGAACTGAACTGTTGTCCTTCTACAACTTCGCTAATTGGTAATATGCTGTAACGGAAATATCCATTCGACTCAGGCTCATTAGCATTACTATCGGGTAGCATGATATTATCAAATCTTAGTATCAAGTCATGCCCGTCATTAAAAGAAGATACATGGTCATGAGAACTGTCCAAAATTTGTAGTGTACGTATATCTAAAGAATCATCTAAAGTTACTTTCACCTCGACATTCTCTGCCGTATCTGTTCCCGTATTTTGGAATCTTACATGATAGTATTGTCTATCTGTTTTTTCAAAATTAAGAGCTTTGTATCCGAGACCATTAAATACACGCATGTCATTGGGGTCAAAGGGTCCGACGTTATTTTGATATTCTGTGTATAAGGTAGATGCAGCATTGTCACAAATATTATCAGAGAATGCTTCTGCAAACATGCAGTGCTGCTGCCCGAGATCACTCTGGCAGGAAACTTTAAAGAGGATACGTGCTTGTTTAGACTCCATCACATTGAGACTACCAAAACTAAATCTTATATTTCCGTTGCTTAGTACCTCGTATGGCACATTAGCACCAAAATCTTGAAATTCGAAAAATGGATCGGGTGTTACTTCTACATTGATCTCATCCGATGGCAAGACACCTGTGTTCTGTACCGACAAGGTATAGCTTGTCAATCTACATCTTCTTATTTTTGGAGTGCTAAGACCTACTTCTAATCTTACACATTGCTCTTCTGTACTAACACCGATGTCTTGTATGACTTCCTGAGAAGGGTCAGTGACAGCTATATTGTAGGTGTCATTACATAGTGTCCATAGCGAGGATGGAGAGAATACTTTAAGTTCGTAATCACCTATAGGAACATCGAAATCGTAACTGCCATCAGTAGATAGAGTAGATAGCGAGTAGTTAGTACCTGTTAATGTAAATGTCCATGCTTGGTTAATTAATTCTTCTCCACTATCAAATGTACAGTCATCATTACTATCTATAAATATATGACCAGATACCTTCTGAGGATGATAGAGCACATCGCTTATTTTATATAATTTACCATTTTTGCTGAAGTAAGTATGACTTCCTTGTCTAGCTAAAATATGTCTAATATAGCCGACGCTCGAAAAATCAACTTCTGAAAAGGCTTCTGATAAATTCTCTCTCAAAAATACGCGACCATCACGCCTACTACTGATCCACGTCGATTCGTAGTCGCGACCTTTATGTAATTTACCGAATGGACCAAAAGTTGTTTTGACCCATGTCTGACCGAAATCTTGTGTATACATACTGAATCCAGAATTGCTCCTGTCACCAGGATGGAGATAGATAAGATTCGAGTCTATAGGAAGAATTTCGTATCCAAATGGCAACCCTCTAATGTCGGGATGATCTGGGTCCCATCCTGGAATAAAATCATTGCCCGAAACTTCTCCCAAAACATTATTATGACAATAGATAGTGCTACTCCCCATATGTTTATAGTTATACAAGTTGTAGATACCATAATTAGTGTAGAATGTATCTCCACTATCTGTAGAAATTTTATCACTCAAGGAAGTCCAATAAAATGCTGACCCTGAGAGATAAATTGTCGTGTCGTTAAATACCTTTAACTTGCTGAGATTGCCATTCTTAAATTGTTCTTTGAAAAAATAACTGTTATGTATTTTGGTCTCCACAGTTTCGCCACCATCCTCACTTACAAATAAATGTTGGTTACTGAGTGCATAGAATATTCCGCTCGGACTTAGATCAAAATTTATTATATTATCATAGTTTAAATCTAATTGCATCCAACGATTATCTAGTTCGGAATAGCTATATACATTGTAACCTGTATGTGCATATATTATTCCAGTAGATGATATTTTGTAATCTACAGCACCTGAATATGTTCTTTTAAGATCTGGGATAATAGTTTCTATTTGACCATTATTGTAATTAGTAATATCTAATATTCTATTCTTATCTTCTATATATACTTTGCCATTATGGCAATGTAGTTTTCCTTGTTGATTGATGTCAAAGGTGTTAAGTTTTCCACTGACAAGATCATATACTCCCATATTATATCCGTAATAAGTAAAGTAGATCTTATCCCCAAAAACTTTATAATCATGTGATCTACGATGAATTATCAATCCAAAAATGTTCTCATAATATTTTCCATCAAAGCCAGTATGATCGACTACTTCTGTATAAGTTATGTAGTCAGTAGGGCTTACTTGGAAATGCCTGTAAGATGCAGAATCGCTTTCTCTAATCTTGAAAGTTGGGTGCTCTTTTTCTATTAAAATATATGATCTATCGTATTTTTCATAAAAAGAATTGGTACGATGTCCTGATGATATAGTCCCATTACTGTATGTCTGTCCTAATATATATAGATGCTTATCGCTGACTGCTATTGTCTCTACTCTATCTATACTATCAGATTGGAATATGAGATCTGAACTAAGACCTCTATCAGCAGATATGTAGATATCAGAATTTAGAGCGTACCATAATGTATCATTAAATATCGTAATGATTCCTGGCCCCTGATAGTATCTATTGGCTTCAATATTAGATAATGGCACCCATTGATTATTAATCCAACTATAATATCCATTTTCTGTAGTTATAAATGGTGAACCATCGTTAAAGAAATTAATGTCAATCAGTACATCATTATCAGGCAATACTTGTGGCATCCAAGTCACACCTTCATTATTAGAAGTCATAAGTTCACCTGATTCTAAGTGTATGTACCAAATGCCATTAGGGGATATCTCGAAAATATCATAACGAAATTCCTCAAATGAGCTCACTTGAGTTAAATCTAACCTCTGAGCCTCAATATTTACTATACAAGAAACGATTAGCAGAAAGGCAACTGACGCTTTGATAGGGTTGGTATTTACTCTTTTGATATCCATGTACATTAATGTCTTAGTGAAGATGTAGGTTACTATGTAATATAGGAAAATATAGCCTAACTTAATACTCAGATATAATTACCTTTTCGTAAAATAATAATAAATGCATTAAAAGAACTCTTAATCAAATGTGACAAAATAAATATTACAGAGAATCAATAGAGTTATGTGTCTAAGCTTATTGTGGGTTAGTGTTATTTATGTATAAAATGAAATATCTATAATCTAATTACTATGAAGAAACTTATTACAGTATTGATTTTGCTTTGGGTTGTTCTGGCTTTTTCTCAGACTGATCTGGGTATAGGAACTAAGTGGACCTATTCTCAGAGTGAATTAGGAGGCAAAGTTGTACCTATACTATTGCTCGTAGTAGGCGACACAATAATCGGTGGCGATACATGGTATACATTAGAGGGTCAGAACACCTGTGCAGCTTCTGGTGATAGATTACCACTTATAAGAGAAGTAGATAATATATGGTATACCCATGACGTAACTAATCAGAACGAATCTATTCTTTATGATTTTAATTTAGTTGCTGGAGAGAGCTACGTAGTTACGACTTTTGGTCCTAATTTGCCGATAGTTGTAAGTGTAGACTCCGTAAATACCATCACAATTAATGGAGTAGATCGACAAGTGCAATACTCAAGTAATCCTAATTCGAGCACAGATGGATTCTTTTTTGCTAATGAAGTGATTCGCGGAATAGGGAGCACAAACTACTTACTCCCCCAAGGAAACAATTGCGATCCTCATGCTGGACCGATTAGATGTTATGAGGATGATATTGGGTCGGTAGATTTTGATATCGATCGAGATTGCGACGCCATTTATTTTTTGTCTAATGTACCCTCTGTATTTGAGAATACAAATGTGCTTGTCTTTCCTAATCCAACTTATGATATTGTAAGCGTATCTCTTCCAGAAATTGGGAGCTACAACTATATCGTTACATCCACATCAGGCAGACATATATTGTCAGGCATAACCGATCATACATCAGAATTAGAGCTGGATATGAGTCATGTAGAATCGGGAATGTATCTTATGCAATTGAGTATAGGTAACCAGAGCCTTATATCTAAGTTTGTGATTGCTAAGTAGTATATTATTTTCAATTTATAATTGAGAATCAAGTCTTCCCCAGAATGCAAATTCGTCAGGCTCAGTAAGAATTACCAATGTCGAAGTTAATCCTGATAATATATCGTCATTCAAGTTCTTAGTTATAGATTTTAGCCATTTATGTATTATCTCAATTTATTGCAAATGGTGGAAAACATACCTCTATTCCTCTTTAATTAGCTTGCCTTATGGTTATCAGTGACTTATGTCAGTATAAGGTGCTATCTTAATACTATCATTTGAATTTTGTCGGCCGCTATTACCCATATAGTTGCTTGCTGAGTTGAGATATTATTTCTATCACAAAGCAAGAATTTATGGATAATAGAGGATCAGAATCACAACCCTTCAAGCCTTTCGCTGAGAGTGATATTTGGCAGTTAAATAGAGATTATTACGAAGAGACAGGCATCGATGCTTGGCGTAGTGGAGTAGTCCCGCATCACATGACGAGTAATTCTATGGTGGGTAGAACTTATGCCGAATTGATTTTGGCGTTCCTATATGATGTTGCGGAGCAGGTTAATATTATTGATACTGTATACATTCTTGAGCTTGGAGCTGGGCATGGTAGATTGGCTTATCATATACTCCAACATCTCGAGAAACTGATACAGATGCATAAGGAAAAATTACCACCATTCTGTTATATATTAAGTGATATAGTAGAAGAAGATTTATTGTTTTACAAAAATCATCTTCAACTAAAAAAGTTTTTTGAATTGGGCATATTAGATGTTGCCTATTTCGATGCTGTTAATTCAAAAGAAATCAAATTATGGCATGCAGATAAAACTATCGGAGTAGGTGAACTGAAGCAACCAATCGTAGCATTGGGTAATTATTTTTTTGACTCATTACCCGTAGATTTATTTAGAGTCCAAGATCATGAGATGGCATCCTGCGCTGTATCTGTATCGACGACCACAGATCCCGAAGTAGATGACTTCACATCAATTATTAAAAGTATAAAATTAGAATATCAAAATACGCCAGTAGTGATGCCATTCTATGCTGACAAAATAGAAAATGAAATACTATCAGAGTACCTGAATTGGGGACTTAATACGTATTTGTTTTTTCCACGTAAGAGTATGCATTGCTTAGATAACTTAGCGCAGTTATCAGAGAAAGGTCTTATGGCTTTGTCTATGGACAAAGGTTATCATGAGATGGTGGATATCGATAACTAGCCGAAACCAAATGTTATTAAGCATGGCAGTTTTTCTTTTTGGGTTAACTATCATGGACTTGGTGCTTATTGTAATAAGAAAGGTGGTATAAGCTTGTTTCCTAACTACTCTACATTCCATATAGAATTAGCCTGTTTTTTGATGTTAGATCATAGTGATCATTATCGTCATACAGCTTTTGCATATGAGCGATTCGTTAATGATTTCGGACCTGATGATATTGATACTATTAAGAAATTAGCATATAAAAATGCTTTTGAACTTGAGCTTTTTGAGATTATAGCATTAATAAGAATGGCAGCTTATGATAGCTCATTCTTTATGAAGTTTCTACCACGGATTAAAATTCTTATACAGAATATTTCGATAGAAGATCGTAGACGCTTATCTCAGATATTGAGTCAAGTAGGATACTTTTATTTCCATATTGGCGAGCCTGAGGATGTGGCTTATGAGATTGGTGGACTATATTATGATCTTGGTTATTATGAGGAATCATTGATGTATTTTCAAACTTCTATTATGCATTATGGACATAAGGAAGATGCCTATTACAATATGGGCTTATGTTATTATAATTTAAGGATGGATGTACAATTTGTCGATATACTTAAGAAAGTCAGACAGGTCTTTCCTCATAGTCCATTCATAGCTCAATTAGAAAAACTGGATCTGTTGGCTGTATAATTATCATAATGAAGTTCTGAGAAGGGACTCTTTAACGCATAAGTGAAGTTTATATGTGATTGGAAAGTTGATAACCTTTTTTTAATCTATGTGTTATCATTTTATAACTGTTTATTTATTATGAAAATACTGATCACAGGTGGTACAGGATTAATTGGCTCAAGATTAGTAGAGCTTTTAGGACCTGATTATCAAATTAATATTCTTACAAGAAGTCCAAAGTCCAATAAGGATAATGTCTCTTACTACAAGTGGAATCCTAAGGAAAGATCCATGGATGAGGCTGCGCTGGATGGGGTAGAGGCCATCATTAATCTTGCTGGAGCTGGGATAGCAGATAAGCGATGGACTGATGATCGCAAGCAAGTGATATTAGATAGTCGGGTAGATAGTGCTGGGACACTGTATAAGTATCTCTTAGAGAGGCAGGATAGACCGAAGGTATATGTTGGTGCATCTGCTGTCGGTTACTATGGCGATGGAGGTGACAAGATCATGACGGAATCAGATGAGCCAGGAGAAGGGTTTCTATCTGAGGTGACAGTCACTTGGGAAGAATCGCATAAGCCATTAGATACGATCATAGATCGCTCTATGATATTGAGAATTGGGATCGTATTGAGTACTAAAGGGGGAGCGCTTAAGGAAATACTTAAGCCTACCGCCTTGGGTGCATACGGATATTTCGGTGATGGTCAGGCTTACTATTCTTGGGTGCATATCGATGACATCTGTGGGATGATGATAGCAGCATTAACAGATGATAACTATAGTGGTGTATATAATGGAACTGCTCCAGATCCACTGACTAACAAGGCACTCGTGCAGGCGGTCAAGAAAGGCAAAGATGGATTCGGATTAGTGATGCCAGTACCTGAGTTAGCGCTTAAGATTACGATGGGCGAGATGACTGAGATGCTGACTAATAGCACTCGTGTATCTCCTGCGAGATTGATAGAAGCTGGTTACACATTTAAGTATACTGATGCAGCGATAGCGGTAGAAGATCTGATAGATCAAAAAATCTAATCCTCAAAAACCTCAATATCCTTCTTAGCCATAATTAGATCAGTAAATTTTCCTTTGAATCGAGTAGCTTTTACAAGATGATTATCTATCCAGTGATAATTACCTCCTCGAGGCTTACCCATAAGTAGACCATGATACTTAAATCCATGCTTAGATAACCATGTCTCTGTGTAGTCTCTGTGATCTTCTGTTCTAGATGTAAAAAAGGTGATGATGTTCCCCTCATCATACCACTTATTAAGTATCTCCAGGGCATCAGGATAGGGAGCTGCTGTCAGCATTCTCTGAGGTTCCTCATTGGGTATATCGTCGCATATCGTGCCATCTATGTCTATAAGGTAGTTCTTGATATGGTCAGGTAATACTGGGCTGAGTAGATTTCCGTCTTCATCAAATAGTTCTTTTAATTCCTCATTCATAATGATGGTTTGATAAGTATGTATTGTCAATAATTAAATTCTATATATTCTGCAGGATCGATTGCAATCCCATTTTTCCATAATTCAAAATGAACGTGTGGTCCTGAGGTCAATTTACCCGTATTTCCGATAATTGCAATGGCATCACATGCACTCACCTGATCACCTATTTTCTTAAGCAATGCAGAATTGTGTTTATACACAGAGACGATATTATCTCCATGTTGCACACTTATTGTATTACCTGTCTTGGTGGAATAATCTGCATTGATAACTACTCCATTCAGAACACTCTTAACTGGTGAGTCTTTCGCAGCGACGATATCTATTCCGTAATGCTTGATATTTATATCGAATTTTGCACTGACATTACCTTTAAGAGGACTGCAAAAGTAATAATGTTCTAAACTCGATGTGTTAGATAGATTGTCATTTTTTCTATCATTACTTAGAAAATTTCTACTATTTGTGGTGTTTGATGTGGTGCTGTCTGCTTTTAACGCATAAGGGTTAAGCATGTTTTTGATGCCTTCTGTGTAGACTCGCTGATCATTAATGTCTTTTTCTAAAATCTCTATTTTTTTGTTGAGATCGATGTATACAGAGTTACTTTCTAATTCACCATAGCCAGGAACAAGATATTTAATGGGTGTAAATGCAATCAAAGCATAGCTTAAGCCTACTGTTAATATGACAAAAGCGATAAGGCCACTGAATAGACCCAACATGGTGAATCTCATGGATTTCTTTTCACCTAATGTGTCATCATCTATTATGACGAGTCTATATCTATCCCCTAATCGTTGCTTTATATTTTTCTTCTTATCGGAAGCGTCTGACATCTAATGATTTATAATTGCAAAGTTAATCATATACAATTTCAATTGATATAGTGTTTATATAGTTTTACTCGATTATTTAAAATAATTTTGCCACAAATCTGTTATACAAGATGATAAGTGTCATGGCTTATGGATAATTACGCAATTTGCTATTCCATTCGTTCCTCTTCTATATATAACTATAACAAAATCAAGGGATAAGGTTTGAGAAAGTTACCAAGTATTCTTTTTTCGGTTTTACTTCTATTAGTAATAAGTTCTTGCTCTACAACTAAGAAGAAATCTGAGGTCAAAGGCCTTAAAAAGCTGTATCACAACACAACTGCAAAGTTTAACGGTTATTTTAACGCCGAAGAGCTGATGGACGAGAGTATCGTGACGCTCCAAGCCATGCACCAGGATAACTACAACGGCTTATTAGATGTATACGATTATGTAGATGTAGAAGGTGCAGCCTCCATTAATGATAATATGGATAAGGCTATAGAAAAGCTTACCACTGTAGCGACTATACATGACGTCAGTAATTACTTAGATGATTGTTATGTACTGATAGGGAAAGCCCAATATCTTAAGCAAGATTATGCTGCAGCATTAGAGACATTTCAGTATTTCGAAGAAGAGTTTGATCCTAAGAATCCCTATGGTAGAGTCTATAAGGCCAATAATAAAAAGAAGTCCACCAAAGACAAACGTAAAGAGCTAAAACAAGAAAGAGAAGAAAAAGCTGATGAGCGAAAAGAAAAGGATAAGATAAGAGAGGAAGAACGAAAGCAAGCTAAGAAAGAAAGAGAAGAAAAAGATAAGCAGCGTAAGGAAGAAGCTAAGCAACGTAAGAAGGACCGTAAGAAAAGAGGTTCTAAAAGAGGCTCTAAAAGAGGAACTTCTCGTAGCACTAAGAAAAAATCAGATAATAAGAAGGAGGAGAAGAATAAAACGACGGTAGACCCAGCTGTGACTAATGCACTCGCAGAGGCTAATGAGAAGGCTATAGAAGAAGCAGACAAAAAGAAAAAATTAGAGGAAGAAGAGAAGGAGAAGAAGAAGAAAGAAGAGAAGAAATACGAGAGAGAAGGTGAGGGTGCCATATTTAAAAATAAAACCGCTTACACACATGGCCTCTATTGGTTGGCACGGACATACATCGAGCAGCAGAGATTCGGAACTGCAGAGTACGTCATCAGTAAGTTAGAAGGAACAGCAGGCCTCTCTGATAGAATAGCAGATGATCTACCTGCAGCTAAGGCACACCTCTATATACAAACTAAAGATTATCCTAATGCACTCGTAGAATTAGAAACTGCTATAGAAAAAGATAAGAATAGAAAACGTAGAGCAAGGTATGCTTTTATAAAAGCACAGTTATATGAGCTGATGGATAACCCATCTATGGCTTATGAGGAATATCGTCGAGCTAAGAAATATAGCCCAGAGTACGAAATGGAACTCAATGCTAAGATTAATGAAATCAAACTTGCATATAAGCAAGGACAATCATCTCGTGAGAAAGTCATTAAGCAACTGGATAAGTTGCTCGAAGACAGGAAAAATAAAAATCTCAGAGATCAGATATTTTTTGCGATTGCACAAGTGAAGTTGGAAGCTGGAGATGTAGACGGAGCCATTGCAGACTTTGAGTCTGCACTTGCAGAATCTAACGGAAATAAAAACATTAAGCTTGAGGCTAATTATAAATTAGGTAATCTGTTGTTTGACCAAGGTCTATATACAGAGGCGAAAGACAAGTTCGATGTCGTGCTAAAAAGTATGAGTAAGCAAGACGAGAGATATAGGCAAGTAGAAAATCTTACTAAAAACCTCACTGGCATAGCTAATAATATGAATATTATTAAGTTACAAGATAGTTTGCTCAGACTAAGTCTAATGTCAGAAGAACAACTGGATGATATTGCATTGGAGATTCTCAAAGAGAGAGATGCACAAACTATTGATCTTAACAATCAATCTTCAGAACCAACCAATATTCGAAGATCTAATGCTGCATTTGGCAGTGCCAATAGTAGCTTCTTTGCTTACAACCCATCTTCTCTTGCACAGGGAAAGATAGAGTATCAGCGTATATGGGGAGAAAGGACACTAGAGAATAATTGGAGAAGATCATTAAGGTCAGATATATCGAGTTCGTTTGACGAAAATCTTATAGATGAAATAGTAGAAGAGAGAACATATACAGAAGAGGACATCAGAGGCGTACTGAAAGATATACCACGGAATGATGCACAGAAGACATCTTCTCACCTTAAGATATCTAATGCTTTATTTCAGTTAGGTGGTCTATTCCGAGATCGTATCAGAAACTACTCTAAGTCTATAGAAGTTTTAGAAAGGTTAGTCAGAGAGTATCCTGATTATGAAAAGAGAGACGAAGCATTATTTTACCTCTATCTTTCTTATGATGATCTTCCAGATGTCGCTAAGGCTAATGAGGTATTACAGAAGATGAAGCAAGAGTATCCCGAATCGAAGTTTACTCTATTAGCTACAGACCCAAGTTATGCTAAGTCACTTAGAGATAATGAAGGTTCTATCTCTTCTTATTACGAAAAAACTTATGATCTATTCGAAAAAGGAAAGTATGCAGAGGTCATAGAAAGATCTGATAAGCGTCAAGAGTTATTCCCAGGCAAGAAAGATTTCGGAGGTAAGTTTGCTTTGCTTAAGGCGATGAGTTATGGACATACTGAAGGTAAAGAAAGATATGTAAAAGAATTGCAACAAGTCATCAGAGCATTTCCAAGATCAGAAGAAGAAACTCGAGCAAAAGAAATATTACGATTCTTAAATGGTGATCAGCAAGCATTTGATGAGATATTATTTGATGAAGCACTCGATGCATTCGAGGTAGATGATGATAAGTTGCACTACATTATTGCTATCACTTATGATCTCGGTCAGAAAGATTTTGACACGGCTAAGATTGACATATCTAACTATAATAAGAAGTATCACAGATTCGAGAATCTAAAATTGAGTAATATATATCTTAATGTAGAAGAGAAATCTCAGATCATTCTGATTAGATCTTTCCAGAAAAAAGATAAGGCGATGGACTACTTTAAAGGCGTCCAGAAAAAGAAAACAGAATACATACAAGATGAGTCCAAGGCCTACGATATGTTTGCAGTGACACAGAAAAATTACAGAGAGCTGATTAAGCAAAGATCTGCTAATGGTTACCGTTTATTCTTTGAGGAGAATTATCTTAAGTAGTCAAAGATTTTTGATCCTAAAAATTTATCGAGTTCTAAGCATCTCATAGATTATCTAATTCTGAAAAGAACGAGATGACTTTTTTGTTTTGAGACAATCTATTTAGATATTCTGATTTTGGGTCTCTTGTACTACTTTCATCTTGTATGAGATTATCGTATGATATAGATCCGATAGAGTCTCTAATCTGCAATAATCTCAGAGATCCATCTTTCAGAGGTTGCGCTAATATTGTTCTACCGTAATTGAGATCGAAGTAACGCTGGCTCACCACAGCAATATTTGCACCATCAGCTAATGATAACTGAACCCAATCCACAGACCCTTTAGATGTTTTTTGTTTTCCAGAGCTGAAGTAATGAGGGTAATTTCTTGAAGATATATGATTAGAACTTGCTTCATCTTCGCTAAGGTCAGTGGCTATAAAAATATTAAAATAGTTAATGTACAGATCTGAGCTATCTATAAGTAAATGCTCTCGATATTTATCCTTAGCAAATCCAACTGACTTCCCTTCTATAATCCTTCCATTTACCTCAATCTTTATACTGTTCAAATAACCATAACCCCAGTCATAACTTGGAACCGGTGATGGATAATCGGAAATTGCTGGCTCAGTCGGCCAATCATTAGGAAATTGCAAGTCGCCTTCAAACTGTTCCATATCCCATAGGCTTGTATCTGACCTTTGGGTGGCATAGATCGCTTTATCGTTTTCGCTCCATAATGCTTGTGAGTAAGATTCTCTAAGAGAAATTATCCATAATATGCCTATAAGTATTAGTGCTTTTTTATTCATCTATTTAATTTTTTAAGAATTTTAAAGATTCCTAAACTTAAGATGAATCAAGTCTCTATGAGTACCAATAGGGGGTAGAAAACTGGTCTAAACAGGGGTTGAAATTTGGTATCATAGACTACTTATGGCGTCTTTACGAGATTTAACATTCAGTTTCCGGTAGATATTATTGATGTGTGTTTTTATTGTAGCTTCAGAGACATGTAAGTCTAATGCAATCTCCTTATTGGTTTTATGATTTTTGATCAATTGTAAAACTTGCCTTTCTTTATTTGTAAGATCTCGATTACCTACTGGATTAGTTTTTTCAGTTTTCGATTTTCTATTTCTAAATAAGAATAATAGTAGTAGGATATTAGCAAATACAGATCCTGCTAATACTTTAATTAGCCAATTTGTCTTTTTGTTGATGTAGTTGTAATTATAGGTATGTATTAATAGACTGATGGAATGATGGTATTCAGGTCTGATTTCTGTGGATTTCAATTCGTTTTGTACTTTTTCGAATACTTCTTGGTTTTCTTCTATTGAGATCCCAGAACTGTGCAATTTAAATAAGTTGGTTAGACCATTATCACTATTTTCGATTTCTTTAAGACATGACTTTTTATGCTTTTTCTCAAGCATGCTGGCGTTAAGTTCTTTATCAGTTTGGGACAACGCCTTATTAAATTCAATATCCTGTATAATATAGTCCGCCAAAAGTTGATTGTCAGAATTTTCGGAAATAAAAGTGATATTGTTAATGCCAATAGTGTCATGATTAGAAAATATGAAATTTACATAGTTTCTGTCTATGAAACTTATGGATACACCTTCTTCGACTTCTGTATATCTTATTCTATAGAAGCCTTTCTTCTCTGGGAGCTCAGTTCCAAATAAAGCAAATGTGCCGTCAGAGTTAATCTTTTTCGTCTTAATGATAGATGCATCACTAACTGAATTAAAAAAATTCCAACTATCGAGTATGTCGAGGTGTACTGATTTGTATTTTGAAGTAGAATCAATACGACCTTCTATTAGGTATTGTGATATACCCTGTTGTGGGATTAGAATTATAGAAATAATTAGGATTGGAATAGAAATACTATTCAGAATTAGTTTTAGCCACTTATTATCTATTCGATTAATAGGCATATCATTTATATAATTTTCTCTTTCTACTCCCCCCGACGCTTTTCTAATATTTCATTGAGATCTTCACAATTTAGATACTGACCGTCTATATCTATGTAAGTATCTTTGATCTTAGATTCCAGCCAATCCGCGAAGTAGGTATTTTTCTTACTCTCCTTAGCGAAGTTTTGGATCTTATTGTAATCTTGTTCGAGACTTGCCTTATGTGGTTTAGTTTTAGTAAGAAGCTTGACGACTCGATAGTAAGTCTCTCCGGTAGGTAGTGGATACTCTAATGGCTCCGTGACGTCTCCGACCTCTAATCCATCGATGGCAAAATAAATATTAGAAGGAATTTCTGACATTGAGAAGATTGTCTTACCTGTATTTGGATTTTGGATCAGGCCATTATTATTATAACTCGGTACATCTTCTACAGAGTTAGCTTTCACTAATACAGCAAAATCCATACTGTCTATTGCTAATTGTCTGAGAGAGTCCAGCTTATTTCTTGCAATTAGCTTATCATTTTCTGTGATGGCAGGCTTCACTAAGATATGTCTGATATTTATTCTGTTACCCGCTCTCTTAATGAGCTGTAATATATGGAAGCCAAATTCTGTCTCTATAGGATCAGAGATTTCGTCTTGCTCTAAGGTATATGCAGTCGCCTCGAATTCAGGTACAAATGTTCCTCTTTGTGCAAATCCTAAGTCTCCACCTCTTCTGCCAGATCCGATGTCATCGGAGTATTTCTCGGCTAATTTAGCAAAGTCTTCTCCACCTTCTACAATTCTATTTCTGATCTCTATGATCTTCTGCAGTGCTTTAGTTCTTTCTTCTTTATTGACCTCAGGCTTGACGACCAGCTCTGATAATTCTACTTCGGCACTTAGATAAGGTATACTATCTGGTGGAATAGAATTATAGAATTTTTTGACCTCCTTAGGTGTGATGTTCACTTCGTTGAGAATAGAACTTTGCATACGTTGTACGAGTAACTGATTGCGTTCGTCATCTCTAAGGTTATCTTTCATCTCAGTCGGAGACATGTTATATACTTCTTGGAACATTTCCGTATCGCCACTCATCTGAGAGAGTACTCTATCTACTTTGAATGTCAGGCTGGCATTGACTTCCTCATCTGATATGATCACACTATCCAGTTTCGCCTGGTGTATAATAATTTTCTGACCTATGAGTGATTGTAATATCTCGCATCTCATATCAGGAGTCTCTTTGTTTTCAGCTTTGGCGTATGAGTATTGTTGCTCTACATCGGACATGAGGATCGTCTCGGTGCCTACCTTAGCAATGACTTTATCTATGATCATAGATGTCTGCGCTACACTCTTATTATATGTGCAGATGCTGATTGTACATATAATGATTGTGACAAGTGTTTTCATAGATTTATATGGATTATTCATATTCGGTATTGACAGTAATTTTCTTATTCTTAATATTTGCTTGGAAGTATTCGGTTCTTTTTTCTTTGAGTAACTTCTCAGAACGATCGTGTAATATACGGTCTCTTATCTCATCTTCAACGTATGAGAGAGGCGCAGCCGTATTTGTCTTTATAGATTCGAGAAGTTTAACATAATATTTAGTTTCGCCATTGTTGTATGTATAACTTTCTGTTTTAGAAAAATTGATTTTCTTATACAATTTAGTGGGTAATAGGCTTTTGATTTTAGAATTACTATACCACTTTCTATCATCTAATAATGCCAGTGTGCTGTCACCTTGCGTGTATATGCTAAGTGCAGGTAAGTCTTCAGTTTTCCAGAATGACTGTAGTGTATCGGTATCATACGAGATCGGCATCTTGATATAGAGAAGCCGACAGATTCTCTCATTCGTAATGAAGTCATTACTATACTTATTGTAGAATGTATCTAATTCATCTTGAGTTATCTTTTGATTTAAGTTATTCTCCAAGATGTAATTCTCTAATTCATATATATACAGTGATTTTCTGTATGCTTTTACCTTATCATCTAATGCTTTGTCTGCTTTTACTTTTTTTTGAGCTTCCGCAATTAGAATCTTATCCATAAGCCAAGAGTCTACATATCTAGATATTATGAATTGTGAGTCACTCTTAGAATTAGCATCTGTAAGTCGGCCACTAAGCTCTGAGATATATAACTTTTCTCCGTAGGCACTCGCTAATATAGTAGAGTCATTCTGAGGAGCTGTTAGCTGATCACAGGAGTATAAAAAAAAACAGAATCCACCGATGATGATATGTAATTTGGATACCACCTTATATTTCTATTTGGTAATCGACTTAAGAACTTTTTGATTTACTTTGATCGGATATGTTTTCATCAGTTCCTTGACCCAATTGCTCTCTAAGTAGTCTTGATAATCTGCGATGACGTATCCACGAGCTTCTGATAATGTCTTAGCGACTGGCTTGACGGACTCTACGAATCTGTAGAATGTAGATGTCCTACCACTATGCGTTAACTTAGAAACAGACTTCTTGCCGAATGTCATTCCTTCTACAGCTTTATCTTCTTGAGAAACTGTTTCTTTTGTGAATTTCACGAAAGTCTCTTTGTCATCTTTATATTTTTTGATAAACTTATCATGCCCTTTTTTCTGTGCATACTGATAGGCAGCAGTGGCATCATCTTTCTTAGTAGAAGTGATAGTATACTTATAGACATTGGCTCTTTCGGGCCACATATACTGATTAGCGTTATTGTCGTAGAATTTCTTCAGACCTGTAGAGTCTTGAGATGCCTTGTCCCATACTTCTTGTTTCGTTATTTCAAAAAGTAAAATACCCTCTCTATACTCTTGCATTAGAGACTTAAAATCTGGATATTTTTTCTCCAAATTACTCTCTTCATATGCCATTACTTTCTCTTTTAGAAATGAATCATACATTTCTTCTCCAGCTTCTTGGACTGGTTTATTTTTGCTGAATTTTAATCTCTCCCTGATATTCGTCTTGACATAAGAGGCAAAATCATTGAGAGTATATGTCTCCTCTCCTAATGTAAATAGATTAAGGTTATCATTGAAACTTGGTTGCTCCCACTTATAACTATAAAAGTCAGAATTAAGAGCAGTAGTAAATCTCTTTAGAGTTAGTTTCTCTTCACGGAATCCTGCTTGCTTTTTCACATCTTCTAATAACTTCTCTTCAGCGATGGCAAATCGATCGTCTTTTCTAATTCTATTCTCTATCCTCTTTTTGAGTTTTTCCTTATCTGAATTATCTCTTTTGGATATTCTTTTGATAATATGATATCCAAGTTTAGTCTGTATTGGGCGAGAAACATCTCCATCTTCTGCTAATCCAAATGCGGCATTTTCGAACGATGCCTCGTATTGATTGATTCCAAAAAATCCTAAATATCCACCATTAGATTTTGTCTTTAGATCATCAGAAAACTTAGCGGCCATATTTTCGAATGATCGACCGTCTTTAACTAAGTTGTACACGGAGTCTGCGAGTATTTGATCTTTTGTGTTTATAGAAGCAGATTTTTCATTTCTAATTAGGATGTGTGATATTTCCAGTTGACCTCTTGCCGGTCTTTTGTCACTAACTTTCAGGATATGAAAACCCATTTTAGATCTGATCGGCTTAGACACTTTCCCCACTTCAGTTTCATACATTGCATTTTCGAAATTATAGAAACCATCTGGCAATGGCGCTGTATAATACCCAAGCCTGCCACCTTTCTTAGAAGAGATCTTATCTTCTGATAATGTCTGTGCCATAGTCTCAAAGTACTTACCATCATTTTCTTGTACCTTATCATAGATGTCTGCTATCTTTTGCTCAGCCGCTTCTATGGATTCTTTTCTTGCTCTCGGCGATGCAGATACGAATATATGACTCACCTCTACGTCCTGTTCCATGCGATCCATGACTTGAGTAACTAATCTCTCTGATATTTCTTTGTCCTTAAGATAAGACTTAGCAAGTTGGGATCTATAGCCTGCGAGTTCTTCATTAAGAGCTTGGACAGTATCGAGTCCGATTGCTTTAGCACGTTTGACTTTTAGTTTAAATTTCTTGTATAGCTCGAGATATTCATTTAAGCTTTCTTTGGAATAATCTGCGTTATCCGCATTATTTTTCTCATAGATGTAAGTAAATTCTGAAAGATGCACAGCATCGTCAGCAACTTCGAATAATACGGGATCATTAGCTTGTGTATAAGCTGCAATACTCTGCAGGGCGCAGAATAGAAAAATTACCATTCTCATAAACTCAGATATTTCTACAAAAATAAAAAAATACCATCTAATATGTCGAAATACGACGACATATGATTAAGTACTAATTAATTGATAATCAATTAGTTGTAAATATATGTTCTTTTTACCCTTGGGGCAATTCTGGATAATATTTCATAACTGATCGTATTGCACGACTCTGCCAGTTTTTCGATAGGCCATTCTGGGCTGAATAACTCTACGGTATCACCTTCCCTAGCATCAGGATTATGACTTATATCTATCATTGTGACATCCATGCATACTGACCCTATCGTAGGACACTCAAGTCCATGCACGCGGGGGAAAAATTTTCCGTGACCAGCCATCCGCATGAGTCCATCTGCATAGCCTATGCTGATTATCGCTATTGTCATGTCCTCAGTGGCAATACCAGATCTATTATAACCTGTCGATTCGCCTTTTTTCAGTTTTTTGATTTGCAGAATTTTTGCTTTTAAGCTATGTACCCTCTGCAGTCTATCTTGGATAATTTTAGTACTGTCTATACCATATAGTCCTAAGCCTAATCTGACCATATCATATGCCGCATGGTTATGTCGGATGATACCCCCAGTATTAAGTATGTGTAACATCGGCTTGTACGAGAGTCCAGCAGATATCTTATCAGATAATTTTTCGAAAAGCGAAATCTGATTCTCTGTAAAGGTATCTTGAGATGCGGTATCACTTGCAGATAGATGTGATAATATAGATACTACATTAATGTAGTTACATCTTTGTATTTGTAAAATCAATTGGTCTATATCTTCCTCAGAGAATCCCAATCTATGCATACCAGTATCTACCTTGATATGGATGTCTATATTCTCTTTTCTATTCTCAGCTTCTCTCACTATAAGATCTAATAATCTGAAAGAGTATACTTCAGGTTCTAATGCGTTTCTAAACAAAAGATCCAAATTATTTTCTTGCACATTAAAGATCATAATGGGCAATTTTATTCCAGCTTCTCGTATAATTATAGCTTCGTCTATGATGGCTACGCCTAAGTAATCTATGTCCTTATCAGATAGATACTGTGCCAGTGCTACACTTCCACTGCCGTAAGCTTCTGCCTTAAGTATTGTCATCACCTTAGTAGCATCTGGAAGGTACGACTTGTACACGTTAAGATTGTGTACGACTGCATTATAATCTGTCTCTAAGATCGTCTGATGGACCTGTTTAGATAAGTAGTTGTAGAATTCTTCTAATTTGTATTTAGTGGCTCCTTTGATTAGAATGCAGGCATCCTTCAATAGGCTGAATGGGTGAGTTGTGATACAAGCATGTACTGAGGAATAATGATGGATATCCATTTCCAAAAATATATCGCAGGCATCTACTGGGAAATCTATAGTCAGAATCTTATTAATTTCTTTTTCTACTAATAATTCTTTTAATTCACGATAGATTCTATGATTCCCAGATTGATCTTGGAATCGGGATATGATTACTATCTTCTTTTTTCCGTAAGCATGTTGCTCTTGATATTCTAATGCTAATCTTACGGACGCTAAGTCAGCAGAGTAGCTGTCATTAATTAGAGTACAATTGTTTTTCCCTTCTTTTAATTCTAATCTATTGGAAAGACTTCTCAGATTGCTTAATTTATTTTCGATCTCATCTTGTGACCATCCGATATGTAATAAGTAAGTGATCACAGACAAGCTATTCTCTATTATTTCATCTTGTAAGAATGGAACTTTGATTTTAATATTTTCATCGTCATAATTCAGAACTAACAGTGTATTGTCCGACATTCTCTTTGTGGATACAATCCTGATAGCACTATCTTTTTGATGACCCCAGCTGACAAGCGTTTTATTTTTATAAGACTGCATTGCCTTCTCTATGAGGCTGTTATCATTATTGTATATGATAGAATCACATGATTGGAATAATAGTAATTTCTCATTAAGTTTCTCTTCCTTAGAAGAAAATCCATGGCTGTGTGCATCCCCGATATTAGTTAGGATACCTACATCTGGTTGTATAATATTTTGGAGTTTCTGCATCTCTCCTTTCTTTGAGATTCCTGCTTCTATTATTCCTGTCTCATGGTTGCTCTTCATCATTAGTAATGATAAGGCAACACCTAATTGCGAGTTATAACTTTGCGGACTCTTGAGTATATCCATCTTAGAGGACAACGCTTGTGATAACCATTCTTTGACGGTTGTCTTTCCGTTGCTGCCAGTGATTCCGATTACTGGGCAGTTGTATTGTGCTCTATGATATCTAGCAAATTGGTGTAGCGCAAGCATCGTATTATCGACCTCTATAATATTGATGCCTTCTATAGCTTGTGTCCTATTTTTTTGATTGACGAGGATATTTTTGATCCCTTTAGCTACTGCATCACTTATGTAAGTGTGACCATCGTTATTAGTTCCTTTAAGAGCTATAAATAGGGCAGTGCTCTGGTGACTTACTTTTCTTGTATCATAGATGATATGTGTGATCAGTGATTCGCTATCATCTCGACTGATAAGTGTCCCATTTATAATTTTTATAATTTCTGATACTGAGTATTGCATATAGTCGTCGATAATATCTATAAGTCGAAACCAATGTCTTTCCTATAGCGCATATCCTCAAAGTGTATATTTTCTATAGCGGCTACAGAAGCTTGTACAGCTTCGGTATGATTGTCTCTTATAGAAGTGACTGCGATCACTCGACCTCCATTCGTCAGAGTACTGTACTCTTTTTTTATTGTACCAGCATGGAAGAGAATACTATCAGTTTCTGATTGATCTATGATGATTTCTTTTCCTTTCTCGTAAGCCTCAGGATATCCTCCAGAGACAAGCATAATGGTCGCTGCTGTGTTAGGATTCGTTACAATATTAGTTTCAGATAATGTACCATTATGTACTGCGATGATAATATCCATTAGGTCTGATTCGATTCTCGGTAGTATGACTTCTGTCTCAGGATCACCTAATCTGCAATTGTACTCTATGACATATGGCTCTCCACCTACATTGATTAATCCTATAAATACAAATCCTTTGTAATCAAGCTGACGATTTTTTAGCCCTTCGATCGTCGGTTCTATAATGCGAGTCACCACTTTTTCGATCATGGCATCATCTACAAATGGCACAGGTGAGATGGCTCCCATGCCACCTGTATTAAGCCCAGTATCACCTTCTCCGATTCTTTTGTAATCTTTAGCTATGGGTAACAAAGTATATGCTTTTCCATCAGTCGCTACAAATACAGAAAACTCTAATCCATCTAAAAATTCTTCTATGACAACAGTAGCACTCGCATCTCCAAATTTACCATCAAGCATTCTTTTGATTTCTACTTTAGCTTCAGCTTTATCATCTATTATAAGAACACCTTTTCCCGCAGCCAAACCATCAGCTTTCAGAACGATTTTAGATTTTTGTTGATCTATATAATCATAGGCTTCTTGGATATTATCAATGGTAAAATTCTTGGAGCTAGCAGTAGGTATGTTGTATTGCTCCATGAATGCATTAGCAAATGCTTTAGAACCTTCCAAGACAGAAGCTGCTTTAGATGGTCCGATGACCTTAACTGGATGATCTAAGAAATAATCATATATCCCAGCAACCAATGGAGCCTCTGGTCCCACTATGAGGTACTCTATCTGACATCGATCGATACTTTCTCTAATTTTACCGAAATCACTTATATCTAGGTCTAAATTAACAGCGACATCACTTGTTCCAGCATTCCCTGGCGCAACATATAAGTGCCCACATTGAGTACTTTGGCTTATTTTCCATGCTAAGGCATGCTCTCGTCCTCCACTTCCTAATATCATTATATTGTACTGATCGACCATCTATTAAGATTATATCTATAATTATGAATGCAGATATCTGATAATCAATTTGTTACATATTAATAAAATATATAATATTATCAGATATTTATTTCCTATCTTCACAGGCTAAAATTACATCGATTTGATCGCATATTTAGAAGGAAAGATAAGTTATAAATCAGCTACAAATGTATACATAGATATCAGTGGTAAGGCTTATGACGTCCAGATAAGTCTTAACACTTATGGAGCTATAGAGCAATTAGACACTGTTAAGCTATATACCCAGCTGATTGTCAGAGATGATGCTCATACTTTATACGGTTTCTATACCATCGAAGAGAAAGACTTATTTAACAAATTAGTCTCAGTCTCAGGAATAGGACCTAATACGGCACGAGTAATATTATCTTATATGACACCTAAAGAGGCCAGCAATGCTATATTAACTGATGACGTGGTTGCATTTAAGAAAGTAAAGGGTGTCGGACCTAAGACAGCACAACGTATAATATTAGATCTGAAGGATAAAATGCACAAAAAAGCCATGGAATCAGGTAATGTTGGAATATTAACTTCACCTACCATACGAGACGAGGCAATTTCTGCGTTAGTAGCACTAGGTTTCCAGAAAAACCAAATCATTAAGCAAGTGGATAAGGTCCTTTCTCAAGATTCCAGTATAGATCAAGTCGAGAAACTAATTAAGTCAACATTAAGGCAGCTATCTTAGGCAATATCGTGAAAAATAATCGGTTATATCACAGTGAAATCATCACGGGGCAGTTAAGTTATAATAGTAGTAGTAAAGTAATGGCAAGAATCCTCAGTTATTGCACGAGTCTATTGACTTGTGTAATTATCATATATAGCAGTCACATGCAAGCAGGTGGCATAATACTGCCAGATCCGTTAGGCTCTACAGATATCCAGCAACATCAGATCACCCAGGATACTATCCCGCTCACGGATAGGTATGGTGATTATATAAATGACGAACAATACAACCCATTCGATATCCTTCCAGAAAATGTCGTCCAGACTGTAGAGTATGATCTGGAGACAGATAGTTATATGATTATAGAGAAGATCGGAGATGAGTATTATCGTGCACCGACTTATATGAGCTTCGAGGAGTATATGGAATGGCGCAGCCAGCAGCAAGAAAGGGATTACTTCGATAAGCTCAGCGGCATCAGTTCTGAATATAAGAGTGGAACTGGAAAGTTAGATCCATTATCTAAAATTAATATAGATCAGAATATTTCAGATAGATTATTTGGAGGTAATGATATAACAATAGAGCCTCAAGGAAATATTGACTTGACATTTGGATTAGATTATCAGAAGATAGAAGATCCCAGTCTACAACCAAGACAACAAAGACAAGGTCCTTTCTTAGATTTTGATATGGATATCAAAATGAATGTAGAGGGTAACATCGGAGACAAAATGAATCTTGGATTTAATTATGATACCAATGCCAGTTTTGACTTCGATCGGAAGATCAAACTGGCTTATGATAGTGAGCAATTCACTGAGGATGACATCATTAAGAAGATCGAAGCTGGTAATGTAAGTCTACCCCTGCGTAGTACACTGATACAAGGAGCACAAAGTCTATTCGGACTAAAAACTGAATTGCAATTCGGTCATCTGAGACTGACTGCTATTGCCTCTCAGCAGAGATCTAAGCAAGAGACAGTCGCAATACAGAATGGTGCTTCAGTGCAGACATTCGAGATTAAGCCAGATGATTATGACGAGAATAGACACTTCTTCATATCTCATTATCACAGGAATAGATATGAGCGAGCATTAGATGGTCTGCCATACATTAATAGTAACGCTAGGATAACAAATATAGAAGTGTGGATATCTGATAACCGAACAGATTACCAACAAGATCAGACGACTATTATTGCCATATCGGACATAGGAGAACCTGATCCTGACAATTTTTCTAATCCCGACGACAGCTACGAAAATGCAAATGCACTGGTAATGCAAGACCCTAATAACATGGATATAGATGGAGAAATTCTTCCTGAGAATGGATCTAACAGACTCTATGACCGGATCATTAATAACCCCGAAGCAGATAGAGTAGATAATATAAATACCGTACTGCAGACACAATATGATCTTAATAATCCGAGAGATTACAATAGATTCCTAGGACGTAAGTTGTCTCAAGGTGAGTATTCATTTAATGCAGAGCTGGGTGTCTTATCACTTAACATCAGATTGCGACCAGAACAATCATTGTCTGTCTCATATGAGTATTTCTATACGCTTAATTGTGACGCAGTCTATAAGGTCGGTAGTACTTCTGATGAAGGAGGCATCGCCAATAATGATAGAAATGGAGAAGTGCAGTCAGAAGGTATTATATATACCAAGATGCTCAAGAGTAATAATCAGACGGTTAGCCATCCGACATGGGACCTGATGATGAAAAACGTCTATCCACTAAGAACGAATACATTAGATCCTACTAATTTTGAGTTTGATATATTCTATGAAGATGATGGAGATGGGTCACTTAAGAAATTTATACCAAGTGATGATCCCGTAATTAGAACGACTCCATTATTAAATGTATTCCAATTAGATAATCTTAACTCTCGTCTCGATCCACAGCCAGATGGTATTGTAGATTTTGTACCTGGGGTCACAATTGTACCAGCAAGTGGTAGCATTGTATTTCCAGTATTAGAACCATTCGGATCTAACTTAGCAACTTTCTTAAGAGAAAATAATTCAAGTGAAGATCTTATAGATTCACTGACATTTCCAGAATTATACGATACGACCGTTACGATAGCTAGAGAGAATCTTTCTAAGAATAAGTTCGTCATGATCGGTAAGTATGAGTCGAGTGTATCATCAGAATACTCACTCGGTGCATGGAATATACCACAAGGTTCTGTAAGGGTTACTGCAGGATCTCGACAACTACAAGAAGGTGCTGATTACGAAGTAGATTATTCGATAGGAAGAGTAAGAATAATAAATGAATCATTACTCCAGCAAGGTATACCGATTAATATATCCTTTGAGGATAACTCAGTATTCAGTCTACAACAGAAAACCATGTTAGGCCTGCGAGCCGAATATGAGGTCAATGAAAATTTCTATGTAGGGGGTACTATATTGCGATTATTCGAGAGACCATTCACACAGAAAGTTAATCTTAATGATGATCCGATTAACAATCGAATCTATGGATTGGATATGGACTTCAGTACAGAATCTGAATTTATAACTAAGGTCGTAGATAAGTTACCCTTCTACAGTACTAATGAGAAATCCAACATCAATTTCTCAGCCGAAGTGGCAGTCTTAAGACCAGGTCACTCTGGAGCGATTAATGTAGCGGACGAGGAAGATGGCATAGTGCACGTGGATGATTTCGAAGGTGCAGTAAGTGGATTTCCGCTAAGTAGTCAAGCTAATAATCTTTGGGTACTTGCGAGTACGCCATCTAATAGGCCTGAATCTCAACTTGAGAATGATCTCAGATATGGAGCTAACAGATCACGTATGTCATGGTATGTATTCGATCAGACTTTATTGTTTGATGAGGATAGTCCTAATACTAATTCTTATGTTAGGAATATACAGCAAGATGAGTTATTTCAGAGACAGATTCCTGTCGGGCTATTAGGCAATCTGCAGACATTTGACTTGACATATTATCCAGATGAGAGAGGACCATATAACTTTGATGTACCTGGAGGAACATCTGTATCTGCTGGCGCTAATTATAGTGAGCAGAGGGAGAAAGTTATCTTAGAAGATCCCGAATCTAGATGGGCAGGTATTATGAGATTTTTACCTAACACTGATTTCCAAGCGGCAAATTATGAGTTTATAGAATTCTGGATGCTTAATCCATTCATGGAGAAGCCAGATGGTACTGACCATAATGCTAATGAAGAGGGCTTCTTGACATTCCACTTAGGTAATGTATCAGAAGATATACTTAAGGATGGAGAGCAATTCTACGAGAATGCGATTCAAGTAGATAGCTCTATACAGACACCAGTTAAGACAACGGAATGGGGTAATGTACCACTGGTATTGCCTAATAATAATGGATTCGAAAGAGATAATCAGATCCTCCAAGATTTAGGACTGGATGGGATGAATGACTTAGAGGAAAGAGAAAGATTCATGGATTACTTAGACCAGTTTCCTGGGGGTCCACGAGAACTAATCGAAGATCCTGCTGGTGATAACTTTGCATCGTTTAATGACTTCAATGTCTACGAATCTACTGATGATATATTGACGAGATATTCTAGATTTAATAATCCTCAAGGGAATTCTCCTGACTTCAATAATCAGCCGGCACAAACAGATCCTAATAACCCAAATCGAAACTTTAGTGTAAGAGGACAACCAAGGCCAGACACAGAGGATTTAAACAATAATAGAGCACCTGACTCTGCTGAGAGCTTCTATGAGTATAAGATAAGGATCGCTAATGAGAACGGAGATATAGACGAGGATAATGAATTCATCAGAGATAAGAGAGTCATCATCAATCCTAGAAACCAAGAAGAAGAAAACTGGTACCGATTCAGAATTCCACTTAATTCTGGTAATGCTGTCAATGGAATAGAAGGCTTCCGTTCTATCCAGTTCATGAGAATATTATTGGATGGATATGAGACACAGAAGACATTTAGAATGGCAGAACTCGAACTGATCAGAAGTCAGTGGAGAAGATTGCCGGGTAGATGTGGATTTCTGGATGGATCATCTACTTTTAATGGACAATTTAATGTAGATGCCGTGGGTGTAGAGGAGAATAGTGATAAGCAACCATTTAATTATGTATTGCCTAGAGGTATCCAGCAAGAGAGATTATTCAACACATTCTCTAATGTACTACAAGATGAGAAATCGCTTTCTATGAACTATTGTGATATGGAGCAGGATTGTGAAGTCTCCATATATAAACTAAATGAGCTAGATCTCAGACAGTACAAGAAGATGCAGATGTTTGTCCATGCAGAGGCTAAGGATGAAATACAAGAGGATGGAGATATGGCTATATTCTTAAGAGTCGGAAAGGATTTTGAGAGGCATTTCTATGAATATGAGATACCGTTGACATTGTCAGATAGTACTGATATGAATGTGTCCAATCTTTCAGATATCGTATGGCCAGAAGCTAACAAGTTTAATTTTGCTCTTAAGCTATTTACTCAAGCTAAGAAATTACGTAATCTCGAAGGTGCTCAGCTCACACAAGATTTTATTTTAGATAACAGCAAGTTCGAGGAGCTAATCGCTCTATATCCAACTAAGAATAGTATCGGAATAGAAAGAGATAGTTTAGGTAGAATTCTTCCAGAGGGACATAGAGTAACCATAAGAGGTAATCCTAACCTCGGAAAAGTAAAAGGTATAGAAATAGGCTTGCGTAATGTAGATCCAGAAACGCCGATAGAAGGATATTGTGGAGAGGTATGGGTTAATGAACTGCGACTGACTGGATTAGAAGAGAAAGCGAGTATTGCAGGTCTTGCAAGATTGGATGTGCAGCTCGCAGATCTGGGTAACTTTACGGCTGCAGGAAGTTATTCCAGTATAGGCTGGGGTGCACTCGATGACAGAGTACAAGATAGATCATTAGAATCTATAACAGAATATGATGTATCTACCAGTCTGGAATTAGGGAAGTTCTTTCCTGAGAATTTTGGCTTGAGAGTGCCATTCTATGCTCAGTATTCTAACTCGATCCGTAACCCTAAGTATGATGCTTATGATTTTGATATTACCGTAGAAGATGAGTTTGACTTAGCGATTATACCTGACGATTCGATCAGTGCACGTAACCAGACACAGACGACGATTAAGACATTTAACTTTACCAATGTAAGAAAAGAAAGAACCAGTGGCGGCGGAGGTAGATCTTCTAAGTCGACTACATCGAAGGGTTCTAAGTCTAAGAAAGAAGGCGGCGGTGTTGGTCTGGAAGAAAAAGAAACTAAAGAAAAGAAGGTTCGTAAACCGATGCCTTGGGATATAGAAAATTTTAGTGCCAGTTATGGTTACACGGAGACTAAGTATAGAGATCCATTGATAAAAGAAGAAATCACAAAGGACTATAACTTAGGTGTAGATTATACATTCTCTCGTAGAGGTGGCTACATAGAACCGTTTAAGAAAATAAAGGCGAAGTCTTTAAGATTTATAAAAGAAATAAATTTCAATCCGCTACCTAATTCCATAACAGTCAGTTCTAACATTAATAGATTTACATCTATGAGAACCTTTAGAGAACCGACGACGCCTATTTTTCAGTTTGATGATAGACGATTTGAGTGGCAGAGGAGATATGATCTTAACTGGAATTTCACTAAAGCGCTTAAGCTTAATTTCTCAGCATTTAATACTTCCTACATAGATGAGCTTAGACAGATCGGTATAGCACAGACATTAGACGCTCGACCATGGGTGGATCAGTTTGGGAATGAAACAAATAATGCTGGGCTTAATTATTCTGACGAGATAGGAGGCAACCCTGACTTTGCAAAGAGTTATAGGAATGATAACCTTAGAGGGTTCGGACGTAATACAGACTACAATCATCAGATATCACTTAACTATACAGTGCCGACTAAGTATATCCCGATTATGGATTGGATAGATATAAAGGCGCAGTACAGATCAGACTACTCATGGACGGCTGCTCCATTAGTAACAATAGATTCTGATGGTAATACAACTGGCGCCGTTATACAGAATGGTCAGAATAGATCGATTACAGGTAATCTTAATTTCGGTAAGTTATATGATAAGTCTAAGTATCTTAAAAGCTTAGATAGACTATCCAGTAGCAGAAGGAAAACTAGAACCAATAAAACTAAGACGCCAGAAGAACCAGGTAAGGTAGGTGCTGGAAGAAAGGAAAGAACGAAGAAGAATAAAGAACCGAGTAAAGCTGCGAAGTTATTACTCAGACCATTGTTTGCTCTGAGATCTGTAAGACTTAATTATAAGGAAGACTTCCGTACAGTCGTCCCTGGGTTCTCACAGACGCCAGAGTTTTTAGGTCTATCTAGTGGCTTTGCAGCACCAGGTGCAGGATTTGCTATTGGATTGCAGCCAGATATCACTTTTGGAGATACTGACAACTGGTTATACACAGCAGCGGATAAGGGATGGATAACAACAAGTACAGCGCTGAATCAGGAAGTCATCCAGACAAAGAATCAGAACCTCGAAGCTAAGATTAAGTTGGAACCATGGAAAGACTTCAAGGTAGATGTAGACTTTAAGAAAAACTACAGCATTAATCATCAAGAAGAATTTAAGAATAAAGATAGAAATGGTGTCAACTTCCAGCAACTGGCACTTAGGGATGTAGGATCATTTGAGCAGACATACTTTACGATGAATACTCTTTTCGGAAACATAGAAGATATATTCAATACCTTCGAAGAGAACAGAAGTGTTATCTCTTATAGGTTACAAAATGATCCATCTCAAGGTTCTCATCCAGAAGACGGTGTAGATTATGCATTTGGTTATGGTAAGCAAAGTTCTGCTGTTCTTGTTCCATCTTTCTTAGCGGCATATACTGGTCAAGATGCTAATTCGATCACATTAGATTATGAGCAAGATGTCAGAAAGCTAGGATTCATACCTAAGCCAAATTGGAACCTTAGGTACGATGGGTTATCGAAGTTACCGTGGTTCAAAGAGAAGTTCTCAAGTATCTCTATTAAGCATGCGTACTCTTCTGTACTAAGGGTCAATAACTTCATGAGTGATATACAGTATGATTCTGCTAATCCATTTAATGAAACTAAGATCAATGGCAACTACTATTCTCGAATAGAGATACCAGCAGTGGAGATAAGAGAAAGCTTCAGTCCAATTATTGGAGTCAGTATCAAAACTAAAGGAGACTTGACATTAGATTTTGAGTATAATAAATCCAGAAGTTTGAATCTTTCTGCCAATGTAGCCAGTGAGCTCAATGAGGTGAAGAAAACAGAATTTGTATTTGGATTCGCCTATACGGTTAAGAACTCGAGCTTCCTTAAGAGAAAGAATAAGAGAGGTCGTAGATCAAAGCCTGATCCGCTGACAGAAGAAAACGCTGATGGAAATAAACGTAACCGTAGGGGAAAGGTCTCTACGACAAGAGGAAGCGACATGACATTCTTATTTGATTTTGGATTTAGTGATGATATAACTTTGGTACACGATATCGATCTGACCGGACCTGCTCAGACTGCCAGAGGGTCTACTAATCTATTCATCAGTCCAGCGTGGGAATATATTCTCAATAAGAATCTAAAAATGACGGCTTTCTTAGATTATAATAAGACAATACCATATATCAGAACCACTAACCAAGGTATTACTAACATCCAAGGTGGCATCAGAATGGGACTGACCTTAAATTAGATTAGATATAACATACCATAAAACTAAAGCCTAAAAGATATAAAAGCCTCGACATCACAGTCGAGGCTTTTTGCTTTTTAGATAAGTGTATTATCGATAATCTAAAAAATAAACTACACACAAGATTATAATGATACAAAGGTGATTATCTTCGAGTTTTATCACGGAGGTAGATTGCCTTCATAATTTCACTCCTTTCAGATATGATACTTAGCGATATAGAAATTAAGAAATGTATAGAACGTAAGGAGATCGTTATAGAACCTTATGATCCCACTTGCTTAGGCACTAATTCTTATGACGTCCATATTGGAAAGTATCTTGCCGTATATAAGGATAGAGTCTTAGATGCCAAAAAGCACAACACGATAGAAGAAATCATTATCCCAGAAGAAGGCTTCGTTATACAACCTGGTACACTATATCTTGGTGTGACAGAAGAATATACGGAAACGCATACGACAGTACCATTCTTAGAAGGTAAGTCTAGTGTCGGAAGGTTAGGTATAGATATTCATGCAACTGCTGGGAAGGGGGATGTAGGGTTCTGTAATACATGGACATTAGAAATTAGCTGTGTACACCCAGTACGCATCTATGCCGGTATGCCTGTAGGTCAGCTCATCTACTTCAAGGTAGATGGAGAGATAGAAAATTATTATAATAAAAAGAAAAACGCCAAGTATAACGAACGTGGTATCAGGCCCGTCGAAAGTATGATGTGGAAGAATAAGTTCTAATATTTATGACTTTTATAGATTGTAGATTTTCCTGTATTATTTTTAGAACTATGCCCGCTTACCGAGTTTCTCATTCTTAAGTTTCACAACTTGCTTTTCCATATTGCTGACCGCTTGGTCAAAGGCAATGATATGGTCCTCAGAGCGAGAATAAGTGTGTAGAATAGAGCCCGCAGAAGAAATTAAGTCTATCTCGGATATCCAAGCCTTGGTAGAATCTGCAGATTGACGTATATATACCTTTACAGATGATATAAAGCTATGGTTAAAGCTGTCTTTGATGCGAGAGATGATAGACTTTTCCAATTCATTATCTCTTACAGAATCTATAAAATCAACATTTAATTTCATACTTTTTATATTCTGATTATATAACTGTTCTGTATCAAGTTTGATTGCTTAGAAAGTCATTTATTTCTAACATTCTACTATTATCTTTTGAACTTTGCTTTACACATAGGGCAGTGTTGATAATCACCTTCGACTTTAAGCTTAATGCCAGTGCTCGGCGTAGACTGTGCCTTCGTCGAAGTGACATTAAAATTTATTTTGAGTGTCAATTTTGTTTTCAGTATCATATACTTTTCTGATAAATCAGAATATCACCAAAGCGTAGGCAAAGCCTACGCTTAACGATGTTTTTGAATTATACTTATTGCAGACTGACTCTATATTGTTTGCTCGGCGTAGGCTGTGCCTACGTCGAAGTGATATCAAAATTTATCTTGAATAATGTGCATAAATTAAATTCAAAAAATACCAACAATAAATCAGATGCGTAGACAAGACAAACTTAATAATCACATCATTTGATTGCACTAATAGAAAAACACCTACTTCTCATTAAGCACCACTCCCCGAAACTTCCAGAAGTAATCAAAGAAAGAAACGACGGCTAATGCCAATGCAAAATATATGATGAGCATATAATGCGGTAGTCCGGCAAGCATCACCATCAAGCCTAAAAATAAGACGGCTGTTTTAGATTTTCCGGCTAAGCTTGCCTTGATCTCATACTTGTGGAATGAAGTATAGATCCGAAGTCCCATAACGATAATCTCTCGATATAGAAATATGAAGGTAACCCATGTAGGAATCACGCCTTGCACGCTGAATACCAGTAGAGCGGATAGCATAAATAGCTTGTCAGCTGTAAAATCATGCACAGCACCTAAGTAACTGGTCTTACCATATTGTCGAGCTACATAGCCATCTAACCAATCTGTCAGACCTGATAGCGCTACTAATGCAAGCACAAACATATCCTTATGCTCCCAGTCTGTCAGATAGACAAGAGTAAGTGGGGCAAATATCCACCTCAGAAAGCTGATTAATTGTGCTAAGTGCAAATGCTTCATACGCTGACAAGATATAACAATTATTGGCGCAGTCAAGGTCTGAGAGTGCCATTATTTCAATGTCTTCCTCAGATTAAGACATATTGGCACTTATTCTGCTGTGGCATCTATTTTGACTAATAGCCTGTGTATCGTACAGATCGATGTACATGCATATTTACATTAACTAAAAACTCATAGAAATAAAGATGGAGAAAGGTAATATTTCAGTACAAGCGGAAAATATATTTCCGATAATCAAGAAGTTCTTATACTCGGATCAAGAGATATTCTTAAGAGAACTTATATCTAATGCAATAGATGCGACGACTAAGATCAAGACCCTATCAAGCAAGGGAGAATTCAAAGGCGATCTCGGAGAGCTAACAATCGATATCATACTCGATGAGAAGGCTAAGACGCTGACGATCAGAGATAGAGGTATCGGTATGTCAAAAGCGGAAGTGGAGAAATATCTTAATCAAGTGGCATTCTCATCAGCAGAATCATTCCTTAAGAAATACCAAGATGATGCTAATATCATCGGACATTTTGGGTTAGGATTCTACTCGGCATTTATGGTAGCGACTAAGGTAGAAGTCGATACTAAGTCATATAAGAAATCAGCAAAAGCTGTCAAGTGGATCTGTACAGGAGATCCTAAGTATAAGATAGGAGAGGGAGAGAGAGACTTTAGAGGTACAGATATTATCCTACATATAGATGATGATAGCACAGAGTTCTTGCAGAAGTCTCGTATCCAGTCTTTATTGGATAAATACTCTAAGTTTCTACCAGTGCCTATTCGATTTGGTACTACAGAAAGAACAGAGTACGAAGGCGAAGGAGATGATAGAAAAGAAGTCAAAGTAGTAGAGGATAACATCGTCAATAATCCTGAACCTTTATGGAAGAAAAAACCTAATAAACTCAAGGAAGAAGATTACAAAGCGTTCTACAGGGAGCTATACCCGATGAGTCAGGAGCCATTATTCTGGATACACCTGAATATTGATTTTCCATTTAACCTGACGGGAGTACTGTATTTCCCTAAGTTGAATAACAGCTTAGAGATACAAAAAAATAAAATACAGCTATACAGCAATCAGGTCTATGTTACGGATGATGTAAAGGAAATCGTACCAGAGTTTTTATTACTTCTACATGGTGTGATAGATTCTCCAGACATTCCGCTTAATGTATCCAGATCTTATCTGCAGTCAGATTCTAACGTCCGAAAGATCACATCATACATCACTAAGAAAGTAGCAGATAAGCTCAAGTCACTTTATAAAAAAGATCCGCAAGCATTCCAAGATAAGTGGGATGATGTAGGGACTTTCGTCAAATACGGGATTATATCTGATGAGAAATTCTATAAGAAAGCAGATGCATTTTCTTTAGCTAAGAATACAGAGGGAGAATTTACATTATTTGATGAGTATATAGAAAAAGTAAAAGCGACACAGACAGATAAGAATGATAGAATCGTACTCATCTATGCTAACAATGCAGATGAGCAACACAGTTACATCGAGTCAGCTAAGGCTTATGGTTATGATGTATTATTGCTTAATAATGTAATCGATAATCACTTCATGCAACACATGGAGCAGAAGAAAGCTAACATAACATTTGTAAGAGTAGATTCTGATACGGCAGATAAGTTAGTCCAGAAAGATGAAGAGAAAGCGTCTGTGTTATCGGAGAAAGAAGAGGAAAAAGTGAAGACAATATTTACAGATTCTTTAGGCGAACTTAAGGGTGGCCATATTGATATCAGACCATTATCACCAGATGACAGTCCAGTAATGATCACTAAGCCAGAATTCATGAGAAGGATGAAAGAGATGCAGATGATGCAAGGTATGAATCTCGGCGACATGCCAGAAAGCCATAACATCGTCATTAATTCTAATCACGAATTGATTGCGAAGAAGATGGTGAGCATGAAAGGCAAGGAGAAGAAAGAAAAATTTGCAAAGTACTTATACGATCTCGCAAGACTTAATCAGAACATGCTCAAAGGTGAAGAGATGAGCCAGTTTATCAACACAAGTATTGAGTTTCTGAAGTAGGGGAGTACAGCATATAATCGAATATTTATAAAGCCAAGTTCATTTGTTGAGCTTGGCTTTCTTTATTTTTCATTTCGAACTTAGTTTAGAGATCTATGGATACAAAAGGGACTGTTTTTTTCGGAAATATATATTCAGTAAGCTGAAGATTTCTCCATTTCGCTTCGCTACAGTCGAAATGAAAAAGCTAATTAACCTGTGAGTCAAGGTTTACAAATCATTTTTCATTGCGAGCGAGGCACGAGTCGAGTAATCTTCAGCAACTTTTCTACTTTTGTATTTTGAAATACTATGACTGTAGATTTCTCCATTTCGCTTCGCTACAGTCGAAATGAAAAAGCTAATTAACCTGTGAGTCAAGGTTTACAAATCATTTTTCATTGCGAGCGAGGAACGAGTCGAGTAATCTTCAGCAACTTTTTTACTTTTGTATTTTGTAGTGCTATGACTGAAGACCTATCCATTCTACTATACTTCAGTAGAAATGAAAAATTATATTAATGAATCTAAATTATAAACTCATAACCTGTTTTGTACTCATCACACTTTTCTTTATCAGCTGCAAATCTGATAACGATAATGCCATAGCCATCCAGACAGGTGACCTACTGTTCCAAAAATGGAATACATCAGACTTTGCCAAGGCTATAAATGCAGTAACTGAAGGTGCAGACGGAGAAGACTATGCTCATGTAGGACTTGTCTTGTCATTAGATGATAGTCTACAAGTGTTAGAAGCTGTGACCCGAGAAGGCGTGGTACTAAGACCATTAGAAGCTTTTCTTAAGGCAAGTCTTTCTGAAGATGGCAAACCATTAGTAGCCATCGGAAGATTAAAGCAAGACTTTTCCTCAGCTATTCCAAGCATTAATGAGTGGGCATTATTTACAGTTGGTATGGAATATGATTCCATGTTCGTATATGGGAATGATAAGTATTATTGCTCAGAGTTGATCTATGATGCTTTTAATATGAATGTAGAGGGTAATGATGTTTTCGATTTAGCACCTATGACTTTTAAGGATCCTAACACGGAAGATTACTTCCCAGTTTGGTTAGATTACTTTGCCAAGTATAACCAAGCCATTCCAGAAGGCGAATTGGGGATTAACCCTGGACTATTATCGAGATCAGATAAGATAGAGGTGATCGATAAGTTGTGGGAGTAATTATTTATTTTCATCTGTTTTTTCCATCTCGAACGAAGCTGCGAGATCTTCGGATCTTTAAAAGAGTAATACTTTATAAACTGTATTTACTCACCGAAGATTTTTCCATTTTGCTACGCTGCAGTCAAATTGAAAAGCTTAAAGAGCTTGTTCTGATTACAACTCTTTTTCATTGCGAGCGAGGGACGAGCCGAGTAATCTTCAGCTACATTTATACAATCGTATTCTGAAAATCTATGACCGAAGATTTCTCCATTCCGCTACGCTGCAGTCGAAATGAAAAAAGTTATTAACCTGTGAGTCGAGGTTAACAATTCATTTTTTCATTGCGAGCGAGGGACGAGCCGAGTAATCTTCTGCTACATTTATATAATCGTATTCTGAAAATCTATGACCGAAGATTTCTCCGTTCCGCTACGCTGCATTCGAAATGAAAAGCTTAAATAGGGATGTTCAGAAGTAATCCAATCTGCTTACACTCAGTTTATTACATTATTATAAATTACAATAATGCTTAGTAATTGATTAAATACAGCTAATAAGGGGGAACATGTATATCCGATTTGTCATGATTTTTGTAAAAATCCCGCCAAATCCCCTCAGACCTTATATCCTAATCCCTGTAATTCTTGCAAGGCTAAACATAATGTAATCCCTCTGGATTATAACTTCTTACTTCTGAACAACCCTAAATAACTCGTTCTGATTACAACTGTTTTTCTTTGCGAGCAAGATATGAGTCAAGTAATCTTCAGCTACGTTGTTATCATCGTATTCTGAAAATCTATGACCGAAGATTTCTCCATTCTGCTACGCTGCAGTCGAAATGAAAAGCTTATAAGAACTTGTTCTGATTACAACTCTTTTTCATTGCGAGCGAGGGACGAGCCGAGTAATCTTCAGCTACATTTATACAATCGTATTCTGAAAATCTATGACCGAAGATTTCTCCATTCTGCTACGCTGCAATCGAAAAGAAAAGCTTAAAATAGGGATGTCCAGAAGTAGTCCAATCTGCTTACACTCAGTTTATTACATTATTATAAATTACAATAATGCTTAGTAATTGATTAAATACAGTTAATAAGGGGGAACATGTATATCCGATTTGTCATGATTTTTGTAAAAATCCCGCTAAATCCCCTCAGACCTTATATCCTAATCCCTACAATTCTTGCAGGGCTAAACATAATGTAATCCCTCTGGGATTATAACTTCTTACTTCTGAACAACCTTAATTAACTTGTTCAGATTACAACTGTTTTTCTTTGCGAGCGAGGCACGAGTCGAGTAATCTTCAGCTATATTTATACAATCGTTCTATGAAAATAATTGGCCAAAAGTTTCTTCATTCTGCTACGCTGAAATCGAAATGAAAGGTTATCTATCCCCACTCCGCAATCTCTGGCATCACTTGATTAGCAGTTAATGTATCAAAAGTCTCTCTCTTCCTAATCAAGTAATCCTTACCCTTAAGAAGAAGTACCTCTGCAGGTCTAAGTCTCGAATTATAATTAGAAGACATAGAGAAGCAATAAGCACCAGCATTCTTAAATAATAATAGATCACCTTCCCTAGTCTCACTAATGATTCTATCCTCGGCAAAGGTATCCGATTCGCAGATGTATCCGACTACGGAGTACATCTTTTTCGGTCCTTCTGGATTAGAAACATTATATATCGCATGATACGAGTCATAGAACATCGGCCTGATCAGATGATTAAATCCACTATTGATAGATAAGAAAGTACAAGCAGTGGTTTGCTTGACGACATTGACTTTTGTGAGAAAGGAGCCTGCCTCACTAACTAAAAATTTTCCTGGTTCAAATCTAAGAACCAAATCTTTGTTTCTCTGCTTACAATAAGCATTGAAAAGCTCGCTGAATCTTACACCTAACTTTTCTATGTCGGTTTCTAAATCTCCTTCTTTATACTTCACTTTAAATCCACTTCCAAAATCAATTGACTTGATATTCTCAAACTGATCAGCAATCGAAAAAATCAAATTAGCGACTCTCTCAAATACATCCACCTGTACAATGTCTGAACCTGTATGGATGTGTATGCCTTCGACGTTGATGCTGTATTTTTTAATAAGCCTTTTCACTATGGGAAGCTGATGGATGGATATTCCAAACTTAGAATCGATATGCCCGACGCTAATCTTGCTATTGCCACCTGCCATCAGATGGGGATTGAGCCTTAGGAAGATTGGTAGGTTAGGAAATTCCATTCCAATGTCTTCCAGTATTGAGATATTATCGACTGTAATATTGACACCTAAGTTAATTGCTTCCCGATACTCATCGAGTGATACACCATTAGGTGTATAGATAATATCTTTTGGCATAAAGCCTACCATCAGACCTAACTTAATTTCCTGTATAGACACACAATCCAGTCCGGCACCCAATTCTTTGAATAGTTTGAGAATGGCCATATTCGTCAGTGCCTTAGCCGCAAAGTGTATCTTAAGATTATTGACCTTGAATGAATTCTTAAATAGATTATATTTCTCTATAATCTTATTGCCGTCGTAGATATATAACGGTGTGTCATATTGCTCGGCCATCTTGATATATAGATCTTTCATTCAGATAAAAATTTATATTGAAATTAATTACGAATCCAATTTTTTGATATGAGAAGTATTCTTTTAATAACAGAATAGTAAGCGGGCAAAGTTAGACTTTGTTAGGATAAGATCTTATTCTTCAGCAAATAATTATTGAGTGGGATGGTGACTTGGGATTCACTGTAAGAACAAGTTTATTATACTTACTTATAAAAAGTGCAGTATGTTGAGCATTAATCAACAAAGGCTTCCCAAAATTGGGAAGCCTCTATTAGTTGATTAGGGTATTTTTAAATTGTAAATATTTATTTGGATATAATGATTGCTATTATTTAAAAAGCCTTAATTATCTCCCAAGTATTGCCGCTGTATATTCGCATTTCGTATTGTGGAGATGCTCCCTTTCCATTATCATGAAGGTATATATCTCCAAGTTTCGGCGCATCAGGAGCTTGTGCTTGTTCTTTAAGACTCATGACTTGTGTGATGTTAGAATGGTTAGTAGTCTTGCTGCTCTTTTCTTCATTTTCGATATTGGAATTATGCGACTGGGTAAGGGATACATTAGCTTGCGCATTATTGTTTCCGTTGGTAGTCCTTGCATCTACTGGTTCATCTCCTGACTGTATGGTACTGCATCCACCTTCAGAACCAATCCTATACCAAGTAGTATCAGCATACATATAGAGGAAATGTTCATGAATTCCATTACAATTATTTATCGTCAGATAAATATCTCCATCTTCAGGATTAGGAACGATTGTATTTTCAGGAGCAGCAGTTCCTATACCTCTAAATCTTGACAAGCCAAATCCCTCTTCAGTAATATTACCAGTTACTTCCAGAGAGTCATTCACTTGTAGAAATTCGTTATCGAATTCTCCATAGATTAGTGCTTCAGTTTTATCATCTGCATCATTGGCTATGTAAAGTCGCTGGCTCTCAGTCTCATTCTTGCCTGCTTGATGCCCAATGAATACACTAGAATCGATCTCCATATCTGCACCTGAAATCATTCCTGCATCCATTCCTGCTTGGTATCCAAGAATTACATTTACATTCCCTTTAGTCAAATTAGAACCAGAATTTCCACCTAACATGACATTGTTAGATCCAGAACCTAACTTATCCAAAGCAAATGCCCCGATCGCCACATTACCCCATCCAGGAACTCCAGAAGACATTGCACTTTCTCCTATGGCTACATTCCACCACGCAGAAGAAACTTTCTTCAATGAAGAACGTCCAAGTGCAACATTACCAACTCCAGTTTGATTGTCTTGCATAGACTTGAAACCAACTGCAACATTACCGCTACCAGTAGTATTTAATTCATTAGATTCTCGACCAATTGAAACATTTTCAGAGGCGGTAGTGTAAGACTTAAGACTCTCAAATCCAATTCCTATATTGTAATTCCCTGTTGAAGTGGTAGAAGAGATGCCTAGCATACTTTGAGACCCAATTGCCACATTGTGAGAACCTCCATTGTTTTCTAAAGCTTGTATACCCATAGCGGTATTGTTATTCCCCGTTGTATTACTATGCAATGCGTAGTATCCCACAGCTGTATTGAAACTAGCCTCATTTTTCTTGAGTACTTCTGAACCTATAGCGGTATTCCATTTGCCATTAGCATTTGCCATTGCATTATTACCTATAGCAGTATTATGTGTACCCGTTGTGTCGCTACTTAACGCAGCCGCTCCGATCGCTGTATTAAAACCTCCTCTACTTATTTTTAAAGCGTTGTCACCAAAGGCAGAATTATTATTTCCAGTAGTTACTTCTTTCAATGTCTCTGTACCATAAGCAGTATTACCTGTCCCACTTGTATTGCTAAGCATCGCAGAGAAGCCAAAAGCGGTGTTATTGTTGCCTACACTATTTGAATTGAGAGCATTATATCCGAAGGCAGAATTATTATCTCCTGTCGTGTTTGCTCCTAAGACACCCTGACCAACAGCAGTATTGTTAAAGCCATCAGTGTTATTATTTAATGCACCTTGTCCCACTGCCGTATTATTATATCCTCTGTCATTCTTGTCTAAGGCAAAGTGACCAATAGCGGTATTGTTTTTTGATTCATAAATATTTGAAGGATTGGTGCCATTTTGTGATCCAGCATTATTTCCTATGAAGAGGTTACCATTTAGTAAAGTGTCTTTGATATTCATACGGTAATCACCAAAACTATTTCTGACATACTCTGCGGTAGTGACGCCGTCTATTGATATCCTAAGTGTATCATCATCAGTACCTACACCGTTAATCAGTTCGATTTTAGTATCTCCGTCATCATCTTCCAGAGCATTACTTGCTCCACCACCTGATGCTTGTGTAAGTGACTTCCATGTCGTGCCATCATGCCCAAAAAAATCATTGGCTTCATATTTTATCTTGCCTTCAGGTGAGATTTCATTACCTAATTGTATGGTGTCGGTTCTTGTGACGCCGATGATATCTCCATTAACTTGTCCATACTGAGATGTACTTGCTAGCAAGATGACAAAAGATATTATGTAACTGTTCTTATTTCTCATTTTTTGTAAAAGTGTAATGTTTTATAATAATTTTTTAGAGTATTGGATAAGAGCAAAAGTCGACAAGAGAAATCAGACTACAGCGGTCTCACTCAATTAATTCCTACTAAAACTATTATATTATCTACGAATTGTTACAGCAAATGAGTGAATGACCATTCTGAGTTAGTATACATACACGTTTGCTGAGTGGAAGTATGCATTGTAGAGGCTCAATGCATTCATATATTACAAAAGTAAGCCAGATCAAGCTTCTGACCCATAGACTACACTTATGGTCACTTGAGTACCTGACTGATGTCCCGGCAGTAGTGATCTATCCTTGGATACTATTGATAGGCCTAAGTTGTATTTGTTATTGATTAACTCTATTCGTTCTTGAGTGATTTCTATACCTAAAGACTTTATTTTATGTTGTGATACATTATTCAGAGTGGCATCTATCCCAGGTCCATTATCAGTAATGATTAGACTAAATATGCCATCAGTATATTGATCTTGGATGAGCAATGCGGCATCTGTCTTTGAGTTAGATAGCCCATGCCAAATCGCATTTTCTATATAGGGCTGTATGAGGTAGGGTGGAATCTTTACACGATGATATATGGAGGTATGGTTTAAGTCTTTCTGATAGTGGAAGGGTGGGTTGAAGCGAGTTTGCTCTAGATAGATATATTCGTCTACGAGATCAAGTTCATCTGATAGTGAGATTAGGTCTTGTCTAGAATGTGTCAATGCTCTTCTGATTAGCTTAGCGAATTTATTAAGAAATGAAGAAGCTTCAGCTCTATTATTGGTTGCGATATATCCATCTATCGCATTGAGACAATTAAAAATGAAATGGGGATTCATTTGTGATTGTAATGCTTTCATTTTAAGCATTCCTAATCTAGATTGAATGGCTGAGACTTTTTGTATAGAGCGTATCCGAGTGTACAGAAAAAAATAAATGATTAAAAACAATAGAATGGCTACAAGTGATCGGAATATCCAAGTATTCCACCACGCTGGTTTTATCTCAAAACTTAACTTAGAAACTTTTTGGCAATAGGCGTCATTGTCGACGTAAGACCTGAATGAAATGATGTATTTATCAGGTTCTAAATTGGTCAAAAAAGTACTTTTGGAATTAGCAACATTAACCCAATGTCCATCATTTATTTTGAATTCATAATTTACAAGATTTGAAGATTGGAAATAAGGGGTTGTAAATTTTATCTCTATATCGTTTTCATCATGCTGCAATATCAAGCCTTCATATTCTGTCTTATCGATATGGTAAATTCGATTGCCAATGGTAATACTTTTAATTAAAGGGCTTTCTGGTATCTGTACATTAATACTAATAGCAGAGGGCTTAAAATAATTAAATCCATTGACACCACCAAAATAACAAGTGCTGTCAGAAGAGTACAGAAACGCATTGGTATTATATTCATTACCTTGAAGACCATCCGCCTCACTAAAAAAATAGCTTTCATCTGTAACAGGATTATATCTTATTATACCCTTATTAGAACTAAGCCACAGGTTTTCGTTTTGATCTTCTATAATCGAGTATAGATAGTTAGACGGAAATTTCTGATCTATACCTATGTAGTCTAATATACTTATCGCAGATCTACTCTTGTTATATTTTAATTTGTAAAGTCCATTGATTGATGCAACCCATAATATTTCTTGGTCTTTAGATATGTGAAAGCACTTTACATTTAGTGTATCATTGAAATGATGGAAGTAATTGGCTGAGTCGTTCATCACACAAGGCGCATGCCACAAACTATCTACATGAATCGTTGCGAATCCGTTGTGATGCCAAGGTAAGTATAGGTAGTCGTCGTTATCTATATATAATTGTCCTGAGACTTTATTTTGGAAAACGCCTAATTCTTGGATGACGGATGATTCAGGACAAATGGTGTAAATTCCAGCATCCGTACTGAAATAGATGTGACCATATCTATCCTCTATAATTCCCCAAATAAGATTACTTTCCTGAGGGAAACTTGGATTTTCGGTGTTTAAAATGCGCTGGACTTTGTTAGTTAGTAGATTAGCCTTGAATAAACCTCTATAACTGCCTATCCAAACATTCCCTTCTCTATCTAGCTTCATGATTGTGGCATGATTATCGGGATATACTGTCAATATCCTTTGCGTTATTTTCTCTAAACTAGGATCGAAAATAAATAAGGCTTCATCTTCAGTAGCTACTAATATCTCACCACTATCAAGTTCTAGAAAATTTCGAACTCCACCAGGATCAATTGTTTTATTATTCAATTCAAATTTGCCTATTAGATTAATTGGTTGTTTATTCTCGGTGATGCTATATACGCCATGTGGGTCAGCGCTGGCCCAAAGAATGTTCTCGCTATCTCTGTATAAATTAGAAACTGTAGATGTCTTTAGCTTCATAGACTTCTTCTGATTGCGATCTATTTGACAAAGTATATTCTGCGAAGTGTCGATAAGTACCATTCCATCATTGCCAGTGCAGATCCAAAACTGATTATGGTCTATGACATTAATATCTAATACTTCTATCTCGATCGAATTTGGGATTTTAAATGCATCTATTTCTTCTGTTACGATATCCAGACTGTATATTTTTTTGCCAGATACAAGATACGCCACACCCTTGTTGTCAAAATCTAAACATTGTATATTAGCAGTAGTCGGGTTGTTGTCGGTAAAATATTCTCTGCTCGTATTATCAGATAAGGATATCACACGTATACCCTTAGACATACGAACATATATGTGCTTGCCATCGAATGTACTGGCTGCATTAACGACAAAGTTGCTTCTTTGGTACTTTAGACTTTCATCTATTATTTCTTGACTTTTCTTCTCTATATTATATTTACATAGTCCATCGTGATCATTGATGTAATAGACATATGTACTATCTGCGAATATGACATAATGTTCACTATTGATATTTTTGCCATTTTCATCTCTGACAAATATTCTCTCAAACTTAGATTCATCTCTATTTAATTTATTGAGACAATTTTCTGAGCCAGTCCAGATATTATTCTTAGAATCGACGGCTAATCCTATCGTGTTATTCCCTCCTATGGTTGTGCTATCTAAAGGATTGTGTTTGTATGATTCGAATTTTTGACCGTCATATTTATTGAGTCCCTCATAACTTGTCATCCATATATAACCGACATTATCTCGGATAATACTATAGACGCTACCTTGGGAAAGACCTTGCTCTACGGAATGGTGTTGTAACTTATATTCACAGAAATCTTCGACTTGTGAATGGCCGTGCACTGTAACCATCATAAGAATCAGGTAACAATACAATTGATTCTTCATATACTATAAATGTAAAATAAAATAGTATTTCTTACATCATTCTTAGTAAATCATCTCTCTTACCCCTACTTAAAGGTATGCTCGTACCGTCAGTCATGAGTAGGCTGCCGCCTTCTTTTTTTTTGATTTCTTTGATGTGATTCACATTTACAAGATAAGAATTGTGTGACCTAAAAAAACGAAGTTCTATGAGTTGTTCCTCTATATCTTTAAGAGTCTTAGCTAATAATCTTACGGTTGCATCATCTAAAAACACTTTAGTATAGTTACTCTCAGAACTACAATATATAATCTTCTGCACTTCTACAAACTCTATGGATTCTCGTGTGGACAATGCTATTCTTTCACCAGAATGATTGGTCTTATAGTTATTAATAAAAGATCGAATTACGTGATTATCACCTACTGATTTTCGCATAGTAATATGTTTCTGCAAGGCAGATTTCAGTTCAGATATATCTATGGGTTTTAAGAGATAATCTAAAGCGGATAGTTTGATGGCATTGATAGCATATGCATCATGTGCCGTGGTGAAGATAATAGAGAAGTCTATCTCATTCAGACTTTCAAGCAGCTGGATGCCATTCATTCCAGGCATGTCTATATCTAAGAAAACTAAATCAACCTTATTGCTCTTGAGATATTCTAAAGCCTCTTTGGGCTTATCAAAGCATGCGGGAACACTTATTGCAATATCAATACTATCCAACTTCCATTTCAAGGATTCATGGCTATGGAGCTCATCATCGATTATTATAGCATTGATCATAAGTAGCTAGTATATAGTATAGTGAAGATATTTTAAATAATGTTATCTCATAAGAAAAGTTAAAAAATTTTTGTAACCGATAATGATCCAAAATGTAATTATAACTAAGTCATGCAACATCTATTTCTATCAAAAAAAATAGTTGTGTGCCGACTATAGCGTGGGGGTATGATAATAGATATTGATGAATCACAATCGTAGAAGTGTTGCAATTCGATGCAATGAAATCAAAATATTTCTCATGAAAAAAAGACGTAATTTGAAATATTTATCTACCCAATTGCTCTTCACTCAACTGAACCCCTCAGACTCCGCTTGCCAATAGATATTAGCGTTCCACCATCGATTATTATCATACAAGAGTTGTATGCTATTAATACCATTTAAATATTAGAATGTCGGTTATATTAAAATAGAATTAGTCAGTATCTCATAATTCTATTATGGTTTGATAATGTTTTTATTTTCATTCTTCTGTCCGACACTTATTGTCGAGGTACCATAAACTTTTATTTCTGAGGTGATAAAATCTTCTTCATTCGCTTCGAATATATTATCTACATACTTCTGTGGATTCCTATCAATGTAAGGAAACCATGTGCTATGTATTTGTATCATGATGCGATGACCTTTCTTGAATGTATGTAACACATCCTGCAAGGGAATCGTAACACGAGTTTCCTGACCACTGACGAATGGCTCAGGATTCTCATAGCTATTACGGAATTTTCCACGGAAGGTCTCATGTCTAACGAGTTGCTGATAGCCGCCCATTGTGATGTTGTCAGGATTGTGACTGTAATTAGGATGATTTTGTGGATATACATCTATTAATTTTACAATAAAATCAGCGTCTGTACCAGACATAGAGACAATCAAATCTGCTATGATCTTGCCTGCAAGTGTCACATCTTTCTCCATTACTTCTGACTTAAATGTCAATACATCTGGTCTTCTTCCTGCCTCCCTCTGATCATCTGTGATAAACATCCTTGGGGTAAAAGTCAAGCCCTCTGCTTGCGATCGGTAAGGAACTGGCTTATTAGGATCACTGGTATAAGAGAAGACTTTTTCTTCTTCGCCTTGACCATTGACAATCAATTTTCCATTACTTGCAAATCCCAATGTGACTTGTGGTATTGTCTTCGGTGGCCAAGTCTGGAAATTTTTCCACTCCTTAGTTCCCGTGTCAAACATATGCGCCTCTGGCAATTCTGGATTTTTAGATCCCTTAAGATGATGCTCGAAAAAAGGTGCTTCTATTTCTTTCTGAAAATAAGTCGATATGCTGTCACCATAGTAAATATGGTTCACCGTCTGCTGTCCTCTTTCTCTTGCCCATCCGCCATGCGTCCATGGTCCCATGATGATTGAGTTTTTGGCTTTTGGGTTATTGTCTTCTATTGACTTATATATATTAAGAGGTCCATAGAGATCTTCTGCATCATACCATCCGCCCACTGTTAGTACAGCATGATCTATATCTCTCAGATGTGGAAGAATACTTCTCTTCTGCCAGAACTCATCATAGTTAGGATGCTCAGTGATTTGCTTCCAGAAGAAATTATCGCTATGATATCTTTCTGTAATATTTTTCATCGGTCCCATGTCCATATAGAAGTCATAGGCATCTCCGATTTTCTGCTCATCGAATCTCATAATCTCGTCCATGTACCATGGCTCTTTAGTCTGCTCTTCTTTCTGATATCCGAATACTGCAAAGGCTGGTGTATAGCTTAACAAATATGCACCATGATGATGGAAGTCATCAAAAAAGAAATCCGCAATGGGTGCTTGTGGCGATGATGCCACTAATGCAGGGTGGGCATCTGGTAGAGCAGCTGCGGTGTAGAATCCGGGATATGATATACCATACATGCCTACCTTTCCATTATTATTTTTTACATTATTAGTTAGCCACTCTATTGTGTCATAAGTATCTGAGCTTTCATCTATTTCATTTTTCTTTCTTTTTTTATTGCCTTTTATATTAGGACGCATATTGTCGAACGTTCCTTCCGACATATACCGTCCTCTGACGTCTTGGAAAACAAATATATATTTCTCTTCTACCAAAAACTTAGATGGCTGACTTCCAAAAATAAAGTTGTCACTGTTAGAAGCATTGTAGCAAGTCCTATTTAGTATGATAGGATATTTTTCTCCATCAGGTTTTGGGGTATAGACAATGGTATGTAGCGTCTTACCGTCACGCATAGGTATCTCATATACTTCTTTGTCAAAAGACGCCTTTAGGTAAGCGGAATCTACTTGGCTATAAGAAATAAAACTGATGCTTAAGACCAATAGAGTTAGTATAACTTTATTCATAATTATGTTATTAAGGACGATTTTAATTTTTGTAATCAGATGGCATTTTTCTTCTATGGGTGGCTTGCTCGTAAGCATAAGCGATTTGTAATAGCTTTTGCTCTTCGAATGATTTAGCTATAAATGTTACATTCTTGGGTTCACCATTACTTTCGTATCCCATAGGAATGGTCACGCAAGGATATTTAGCCATGGCGGCATGACCTGCATTATAGTTATTAATAGATACGATGGCATCTAGCTTATGCTTGTCCATAGGGGTGTTAAAGTATTTCTTACCCATAGCATCGTACTCCTTTTTGAGAGTTTCAAAGTCTTCGTCTGAGATATCTTCAGCCACGACACCTTCGAATAATGCTTGTCCATAAGGGGCTCTAATGAGAGTGTCGAGGAGATTATATTCTACGACGTCATTTACAGATCTCATCTCTACATCTGGGCCAGCATATGATGCCATATATTTAGGAAAGCCTCGCTGCATGTCGGCATTCAGAAAAGTGAGAAACTGATCAAAAGAAATGTCTTCTGGTTCGTATTCCACTATTTCGGCGCCAAGGTTTTTGAGATCATCGACCGCTAATTTATAAAGAGAGTCTTCCATGTAATTTTTGATCACCCCTAAGCGCAATCCTTTTATATAATCTTTATTGAGTCCATTATAATACTTTTTTGGTCGGACTATATCTTTTGTATTAGGATTGGGTTTGTATCCAGCAGATAAGGCGGATAATAGAATTGCGTTATCGCTGACATTTCTTGTCATGGGTCCTGGAGTATCGAGTGCACTGGATATCGGAATGATACCATCACCACTGAGTAATCCTATTGTGGGCTTTAATCCGACAACAGAATTTTGGCTGGATGGAGATAGTATAGACCCACTGGTCTCAGTGCCTACTGCAGCCGCTGCGTAATTAGCTGCCATGGTAGTGCCACTAGCAGCACTGGAACCACCTGTCTCATACATTCTTCTGCCATAAGGATTAAGCGTCTGACCGCCTACTGCACTGTATCCTAATGGGCAACCTGTACAGAAGTAATATGCCCACTCACTTAGATTGACTTTGCCTAATATGATGCCGCCATTGTCTTTTAATCTTTTAACGATTTCTGCGTCACCAGTTTGGTTATTCTGCAAGACAACTGCTCCTGCTGTAGTCGGCATGTCTTCGGTATTAATATTATCCTTCAGTAGGATGGGCATGCCGTATATAGGGTGCTGATTTTCTGATTTGCTCTCATCCTTTTCAGTTGCCTGTGCTACTGCATGAGGATTGATGCTGATGATGGACTGAAGGCTTTTGTCGTTATCACTCTCATATTTTTTTATTCTATACAGATACCATTGTGTCAGCTGACGATAGCTGAGTTTTCCAGAAGCAATATATTCCTGCTTGGTCATGATGTCTTTTTCCAAAATCAATGGCAATAATCTCTCATAATCTGCTTCCGAAAAGTCAGTGACTTGAGCATTGATATCGTCCCAGATTTTCTGTTTGTCCAGCACCTTAGATTGGATAAGCTTGTACTGCATTCTCGGATTATCATGATCGGCATTATCTGCAATTTCTGCAGCTTGATCATAGGTAGACCACTCAGTAACAATAGTAGCTTGTTTGTTGTTACAACCCATATGGGTAAGGACGAATAATATAATAATGTATCTCATAGCTGGTTATTTTGCCATTGACCTTTAATTTAATTACTTTCATTTCATAATCACCTATAATTTCGAAAAATATGCACCCTATAGTTAAAAACATCATTGGATTCATGGCTGGGCTTATTATCGGCGCTATTCTCAATGGTCTGACTATAAAATTCCTAAGTCCTCTCATGGGCGTCCCAGAAGGTGTCAATCCCAATGACGTAGAAAGTATTAAAGCCAATATGCATCTCTATGAGATGAGACATTTTGTAGCTCCATTTGCAGCACATGCCATCGGGTCATTGTCAGGGGGATATGTATGTTCTATGATCGCCGCTAAGTATCAGTTGGGCTTATCATTGGGTATTGCTTTATTGTTTTTATTTGGTGGGGTAGCGATGGTGGTCATGTTGCCATCTCCGATGTGGTTTAATATAACGGATCTTGTATTGGCTTATTTTCCTATGGCTTATTTGGGTTGGGTTTTAGCTGGTAAGAAAAGGTGGGTTGCTCCAGTTAGGGTTCATGAAGATTTGTTGTAGATGATAAATATCATTAAACCTTTTACACAGTTATAAAAAGTTGCTATTATTGTAATCATTAAAGAGCAGAAATAATATATGAAAAGAATACTCTTAATAATTGTGATGAGTCAAGTCGTTGCCTTTGCTGATGCTCAAATATCAAATAGTCAAGATTTTGAATTATCAGAAAAGGACTTAATTAATGGATTAAAGAATATGGATCCAGAATTTAGAGAGAAGTGTGCTAATAAAATAAAGAGTTTATTGGAGAATAATCAAGTTGTGGTAAAAGAAGGGAATGTTATGGAATTTCCAGCCATGTATTGGATTGATAAGTTTAACAAGTATAAATCATCAATCAAGAAGGATAAGTTTGAGGAAGAGTTTTTTAAAAAGAAGATTGATTACGTTCCGAATTTTTCTAATGTAAAGTTTTACCAATTAGATAATCTCCATTTACTTCGAGTAGAATTATTTAAGAAGAAAGTCATACTAAAAGAATTGACAATTAGTCCAATTATGATCCCACTCACTTCCCCTGATAATTACACGGGTCTATGGAAAACATATTTCATAAATGGTTCAGTAAGTTGTGTGACAGAGTATTTAAATGGGGTTAAGCATGGAGTTGAAATCATCTATAATTGGAAAGGTGAAAAATCTTGGTTGAAGAATTACGAAAATGGAAAAGTGATTAAATTGTATTCATTCGATGACGGCGAAATCTTTGAAGAGGATTTAGAAATATTGGAAATTGAAGGAGAGTTTTGAAACAACAAAGCATACCACATTCGGCGTAGTTTGAAGACGAGATAGAGAGAGCAAAGCCTACTACGTTCTCAATACATTCAAGATATTATCTTGATTAGGCGCAGTCTAAAATGAACTTATAATTCTATATGAATTTCGGTTTATTAATAACCCTTTTGAGAAAGTCAAAATTAATTTTGATATCACTACAGTGTAGGCACAGCCTACGCTGAACGGGCAATTAAATTTAGGATGGACCAAGTTCGGCGTAGTTTGAAGACGAGCTACAGATCAGATCCAACTACGTCGTGTATACATTCAAGATTTTATCTTGATTAGGCGCAGCCTAAAATGAGCTTGTAATTCTAAATGAACTTCGGTTTATTAATAACACATTTAAGAAAGTCAAAATTAATTTTGATATCACTACAGCGTAGGCACAGCCTACGCTGAACGGAACAATTTGGTGCTAAGTTCGGCGTAGTTTGAAGACGAGCTTAAGAGCAGAGCCAACTACGTCGTTTACACATTCAAGATTTTATCTTGATTAGGCGCAGCCTAAAATGAGCTTATAATCTAAATGAATTTCGGTTTATTGATAACTTATTTCAAGAAAGTCAAAATTAATTTTGATATCACTCCAGCGTAGGCGCAGCCTACGCTGGAGGGAACAATTTGGTGCTAAGTTCGGCGTAGTTTGAAGATGAGATAGAGAGGGCAGAGACAACTACGTCGTGCATACATTCAAGATTTTATCTTGATTAGGCGCAGCTTAAAATGAGTTTATAATTCTAATTGAATTTCGGATTATTGATAACCCCACGTTCGGCGTAGTTTGAAGACGAGCTGCAGAGCAGAGCCAACTACGTTGTGTATACATTCAAGATTTTATCTTGATTAGGCGCAGCCTAAAATGAGCTTATAACCCATCTAAGCAATTCAAAATAAATTTTGATATCACTCCAGCGTAGGCGCAGCCTACGCTGAACGGGGATATTTGATGCTGAGTACGTTCGGCGTAGTTTGAAGACGAGCTACAGATCAGATCCAACTACGTCGTGTATACATTCAAGATTTTATCTTGATTAGGCCCAGCCTAAAATGAGCTTATAATCTAAATGAATTTCGGTTTATTGATAACACATTTAAGAAAGTCAAAATTAATTTTGATATCACTACAGCGTAGGCACAGCCTACGCTAAACGGAGCAATTTGGTCCCAAGTTCGGCGTAGTTTGAAGACGAGCTACAGAGCAGAGTCAACTACGTCGTGTATACATTCAAGATTTTATCTTGATTAGGCGCAGCCTAAAATAAGCTTATAATTCTATGTGGATTTCAGCTTAATAATAACCCATCTAAGCAATTCAAAATAAATTTTGATATCACTCCAGCGTAGGCGCAGCCTACGCTGAACAAGATTAATTAACCCACGTTCGGCGTAGTTTGAAGACGAGCTGCAGAGCAGATCCAACTACGTCGTGTAAACATTCAGGATTTTATCTTGATTAGGCGCAGCCTAAAATGAGCTTTTAATCTAAATGAACTCCGGTTTGTTTATAACTTATTTCAAGAAAGTCAAAATAAATTTTGATATCACTCCAGCGTAGGCACAGCCTAAGCTGAACAAGAAATAAGAATTTTTAATGTCACCAAGACCCCCCTCCGCCACCAAATCCACCACCGGCACCTCCACCACTAAATCCACCTGAGCTACCTCCAGATCCACCAGATGCACTTGCAGGATAACTTGTGAATACACTTTTGATTTCTGGAACATCAAAATCTTTGCTAAAATCATTGTACGTCGGTCGTGACGAAGAGCTAGGGTTGTTGTCATATGAATACCAATAGGGTGCTGCCAGATCATGTGATTTCATATTCTGTAACCAAGTCTTATCTATACCAAAAGCAATAGCGTAAGGATACATATGCTCAAAATAATTAGGATGCTTACTGATGAGCTCTGCCGTTTTTTCTTGAGGACTATTTTCTAAGAACTGCTTGAGCCCGAGTAATTGGTTCTTTATCTGGATACCTAATTCAGATTTTTTGGGTTTGAACGAATACACAATGAAAGTTGTAATAGCAAGCAGGAACATACCAAGAGCAGTAAAGAAATACTGAAAGATCAAAGCAACAGCTATGGCTCCCAATAAGAGAAAAACGCCTAAAACAATGAGTAGTGGACTCTTGAATATTCTCATATAATCAGGGTCGTATAGATTCATGCCTAATAGTTGCTTGTGTAGCACACCTTTAGCTTTGGAAGTATGCTTGTACATTTTTTCTTTTAGATCGGTGAGCATAATCATATCCTCATTTATGAAAATATTTTCAAAGATGATTCTTTGATATTCTGGTTTGTCTGGTTCTAAGGATTTTAATCTTTTAAAAAACAGAATGTCTTCTCCTTTTATAATTTCGATATACCCTAAGTCTGCCCAGTAGGGAAGTAGAGAAATGATATCTTCCGTATTAATCTCATTATCATAATATGCGCCGACCATAGCTGGCGAGAATTCTGAAGGCGGAAAGTATTCGTCTGTTATTGTGATGTTTTCACCTGTCTGTCTTTGTCTTCTGAATAAACTGATGAATAGCATGATCACCCCGACTGGAATAAACCACAATCTATCTCTCTTATATAACGGCACGGGTGGAGCTGGCCTTGTGATATAATTGTAAGGTAGCTTAATAGCGACAGTCACATTCTCTTGTGGTCGCAATACGGTCAGTGATTTGCCTGATAACTTGCGAGAAGCTTTGGCGATAGATACATGTTGTTCAGATTCTCCTCTATCACCTGTCATGATGCGATAATCTGATGTAGATAAAGGTAGGTTGTCTGGCAGCTCTACTGTGTAAGATAATTTCTCTATGGTGGCGTCCCAGTCATTGATAATATTGTACTGAAAGGCTGTATGATCTTCTGCAAAGAGAAAGGCATTATCTATGCGATAACTGATATTATATACATGCTGACCACTGATGTATTTGTCTTTATTCCCAATCCTAATAACATGGTCGTTTCCTTCTGCTAGTAACTTGTACTCATTATTTTCTACAGATACATTGCTGAGTTTAACTTTTATCGATTCCCCATCGACTTTAAATTTTCTGGGAATATTACGGAAGATGCCTCTTCTTTCTTCGTAGAATGTCACAGTGATTTTTTCATTTACATCAAAATGTCCATCACGTGAGATTTCTACATTGACAACATAATCATTGATAACATATGCCTGAGATAATATGACACAAGGAAATAAGATAAATGATAATAGGATAGGGATCAAGTATTTCATTTGGTTTTTCGTTTCTAATATTTACAACACTTTTTGAGATACATTCAGTTCAGTCTTTTTCTGTCGATATAATTGTATGACCTAGTGTCGGCACACTTCTGTATATTAAGGCACAATTTCTTACTTTTAATACACAATAAAAAAAAAATGAAAAATATCATTTTGATCATTTTGTGTTTGAGTGCATTAGGGCTTTCAGCGCAGGAGTTTTCTATGTCCCCTGAGAAGCCAGAAATTGGTGATAAACTAAGCCTTCATTATACTATAGGAGACGGGATACTCAAAGGCGAAGATGTACATGCATTAATTTATACGCTTAGATTTGGGGAAGATCCAGTAGCGAGCGAGGTAGAACTCACTGAATCTGGAGAGGCGCTTGTGGGATCATTTACACCGGAGAAGAATGCCGATGCACTCTTGATAAAATTTGTCAATAGTGATGAAACGATCATGGAGTATAATGACAAGAAGGGGTATCAAACTTTATTATATGATAATGGAACTGTAATCAAAGATTCCAATGCAGCTCTCGCGGAAGCGATTACTATCAATTTCCGTAAGGTGATTATAGAACAGCAGCCAGAGGTTGCTAAGTCATATCTGGATAATGAATTAAAATCTGATCCAAGTATCAGTCGTAATATTCATGTGCAGAAAATGCAGGCTCTCATCGCTCGAGCTACAGAAGACGAAAAATCTCGTCTACTTATAATTAAAGACTTAGAAAAAGTTAAAAACAACAATAGCTCATCCGAACAAGCACTTATGGATGCATCAGAAATAGCCATGTTAGCTGGAAGTCGAGATCTTAAAGATCAGATTATTACTATTGCCGCTTCTAATTTTCCTGAGGGCAAAGCTGCTATGCAATTACTCTCTGATGCTTTCTTTGATGCTAAGACAATGGATGAGAAATTAAAACTGTACGATAAATATAGTCAGAGCACTAAAGGGAATAGTGAGTATGCAACTAACTTAGATTATATGTCCAGTACGCTTGCTAAGCAATATATGGATGATAATGATCAGAAAAACTTCATGATGTATGCAGATAAGATCAAGAGTCCTACTGCTAAGGCAAGTCTGTATAATAATGTTGCATGGGACCTATCTGGAGAGAGTCATACTGCTGAGCCAGTAGATGCAAAATTAGGAGAGCAACTATCTAAAAAAAGCCTCCATTTAATAGAGACTGAAAAGAAAAATATGACAAAGCGACCTATCTATCAGTCTGAATCGAGGTATGCTAATAATATGAATTATAACTATGCCATGTATTCTGATACATATGCATTATTGGCTCATCATCTGGGTATGAAGAAAGATGCCCTAAAATATCAGACATTGGCAGTAGAAGCTTACGACTATGAAGATGGAGAAATGAATACGAGGTATGCGATCTATATGGAAGATGCGGAAGGTGGTGCTGCGGTAATGCCATTTATAGAGAAAATGATGTCTGCAGGGAAGGCAGGTTCTGAGATGAAGGAGCAGTATAAGAGAATATTTAAGGAAACGATGACTATCGATATGGCACATGATAAGGTAGCAGCCTTGCTGGAGAAAGAAGCTAAGACTAAGCACATGGAGGAGATAAAGAAAAGCTTATACATAGAGACTCCAAAAGATTTTTCTTTAGTGACATTAGAAGGCGAGATAGTCTCATTGGCTGATATGAAAGGTAAGGTCGTGATATTAGATTTCTGGGCGACTTGGTGTGGGCCGTGTAAAGCATCATTTCCTGGGATGCAAAAAGCTGTAGACAAATATGCCGATAATGAGAATGTAGAATTTCTCTTTGTAGATACTTGGGAGTCTGCAGAAGATAAAGAAGCCAATGCCAAAAAGTTCTTGGACTCTAAAGGCTATAGATTTAATGTTCTGATGGATAATGAAAATGCCATGGTGCAGAATTATGGAATCGGTGGTATACCTACTAAGTTTATATTAGACGAAGCGGGTAATATCAGATATAAGAGTGTAGGCTATGATGGCAATGATGCTAAGCTAGTAGATGAGATATCTATGGTCATAGAAGTACTCATGTCAGAGAAGGATAATGCCTCTGTGCAGCCTTAGGGTAGCAAAATTAAATTATGTCTGGAATGTTAAGAAAGTGATTTAAATATTATAAATGACTATATTAGAAAATTATTATTTCATTTCTAAATCAAATTGTCTATTATGAAAAACTTTAAAATTGCTTATTGCTTATTGCTTATTGCTTATTAGTTATCTCTTGTAATTCGGCAGAAGAAGACATTCTGACCACGACTAATATTCATACTGAAAACTATATGGTTGATCTATCTGATCAAGAATTTCACAATAAATTATTAGCTTCATTTGGTGAAGCAAGTTTACAATATAATACACTAAGTCCAAAACCATTTATAAGTAAAACGCCTGAGGTTACAACTGAATGTGAGCCTGAGCCATGTGGTTTCTCTCACGAATATACTTTTTGTTTTCAGATTAGTGATATGCCTTGTGGATTTGCTGATGACTGCTTTTTCTGTACTACGGTTATGGTTACACAGTGTCAAGATGGACAGGACATTACCTTTTCATTCGAACAATTAAGAAGTCACGTTACTAAGTCCTGTATAGAGAAGCCTACTGCTGATGATGATTGGGAATGTCTTAATGAATTAGCATATGAATTATTTGTCCAATTATTTATGGAAAATACAGCAAGCCAAGCAAACGGATGTGGAGGTAATCAAGATCTGAGAACTTTATCTAATACCTTCGTTGGAAGTTGCACAGCACTCTGTCTTACTATTAGTGATATAAACGATCAACCTGTATTTCTCTTTAACGAATATTCATGTGGACAGACTTGTTGTGTCACAAACGAAAGATGGTGTGTAAATGAAAATGGAGAAGTAGAGAGAATTTTATTAAGTATAGAACAACAAGGTACGTGCAGTCCATACCCTATTTTCTGGGGAGATTGCCTTTCTAGACGAGGTTGCAGGGAAAGATGTGATACTCATAAAGATTAAATAGACAATCATGAAACAGATACTACTTCCATTATTTTTTTTATCATTTATAAATTATCTGTGTTCTCAGATCTCGGTGCCATATGTAACAATGGAGTTCTTAGAGATCACAGAGAAGTGGCAACATTTATGCAGTGATAGTACGATTATAGATTCTGAAATTGATAGCTTTAGAACCAATGTTACATTTAATGGGTCTAACCATGTTGTGTATGATTTGGCATTTCCGTTTGAACCTATTATAGTCGATAATGCACTTTATTCTATATCTCATGCATTCATAGATGCAGATTTTTGTGGTGGCCTTATAGAAAAGATAGATATCGAATCTGGTGAACGAATTTGGTTTAATAGTATCGATTTTCGTACAACTGATTACAGAGAATATATATTGTCAGCACGAATTGTAGATAATAGTCTATTAGTTTCCACAGCACGGTTTTTAACTCCTGATACAGAAATTCCTATACCATTACTTCCTATAGCAAGAGTCGATGCAGTGATAGAACAGAGATACTATGATTTGGATAACGGGGAACTGACAAGACATGAAACTGCAGATTTGACTGACCCTGACTTATTAGTATTTACGCCGACTGATGATAATAAAACATTAATTTTCCCAATAGATGGAGAAAATTATCAAGTATTTCAGATGGAAGTCAATGCAAGCGGAGACTTTGTATTTGTAGATACTATAAGTAATAGTGGTGTAAAGTTAAATGAGACGGATACATTACACTCTGTAATGCCTGATAGAGATTATAGTTTAGCTTTTATAAGTTATGACAACAAGATATCAAAGTACTCTGAGGATGAGTTTTATAGAGTAGAAAATTTTAATCCAGTGGAGAATTTCGAATCAGATTCAGAAGCTAAGATTATTAGTTATGACGCTGACAATAATATTAATTGGATATATACAATAAAGCCAACAGAAAAAATAGAATTTTGGCCTCAGATTAAAGAAGTAAATGAAAATTATATCCTAATTGAAGTACGTGATTATGATGCTATAAATACGCGAACATTATTTGTTTTAGATAAGAATGGTAACCTTGTTAATAGAGTTCATGCTAATATGACAAGACCACATGCCTTTAAAATATCAGAGATGGATGAAAATGGTGATGTTCTGATTTTTGCTACTTATGTTAAAGTGAATTTTTTAGAACACCCATGTGAGATTAGAATTTTTAAAACAACAAATAATTCTTATGATATATTAAATACTATTACGCTTAAGGAGCTTCAGTATAGTTCCTTTTTTCCCTATGCTAAAATATTGGATAATGGTGATTTTTTGATAAGAGCAGCATATGGTTATAGAGGTGTAAATAGAATTTTATACAACTACAATTTCTCACATTGGATGAGAGTGAGTTCTGATGAGTTATTAGGTATGACGTCTTCTGAAGGTAATACTGTGACAGAAATAAATATTGCTTTGTATCCTAATCCAGTGTCAGATAAGGTTCAGATAAAATTTCCTGATTCTGGCTACGTAAGAGTCAGCACAATAAATGGTCAGGTAGTATATGAGTATACAACTTTAGAGCAAACAACTATTGATGTGCATACTTGGGAATCGGGTATATACTGTTTGCAATTTTTTGATGGAAGTAAGAAGCTTGTACATACTCAATCATTTATAAAAATATGATTATGAAAACATTGATTATAATTTTGTTGTCGGTCAGCATATGTAATGGTCAATCAGAAGTATCGTATGATGTATCATGGGAGCAACAGACATATGATACTCTGACTGATTATGTTTCTATTATAGATTCATTCGATATAGAAAGTTATGGATTTGGGGCATGTTTTGATTTATATCCAATATTGCCCATAGGCTTAGGGTTTGACTTTCCATTCTACGAGTCCAGCTTCTCTGAGATGATAATTGTTCCCGACGGATGGGCAACTCCGACGATTTTTAATATCACCGCATTTCCTATTAACTTAGATTTTGCAAGTATGCAAAATGAAGAGTGTGATGGAGATGGATTTTCTGCAGACTTCAGAGTTGAGAGAACCTTGGTCAATGACATAAAGGTCACGAAGTTTGAGTTATCTAATGCCCGATTAGATGTAGAAGTGAAAAGGGATACAGTAATAGAGCATTATCTAAATTTTCAGTATTGGTTCTATGAGGACGGAGCTATAGAATTGAGATTTGGAGATATAGACTTATCACAGACACAGTACTATGACCCATCCATAGGTATATATGACGATAACTTTGAAATAGATGGTCCTTACCTTGGGATCAATACTGTAGATGGAACAGAAGCTTATTATGTTTCTGGTTCTTGGGATAATCCTACGGTTACCGAGAGCGTAGAAAGTCCATTGTTAGGTATACCTCCTGCAGGTTGGATAATACGCTGGGAGCGATCAGTTAGCAGTCACACAGACGAGATATTTGGTGAAGAACAATTTTTTATTTATAAAGATAATATCATTAGATTTAATGATAAGACCCTTGAGGTTAATTACATTTTGTTATATGACATATCTGGGAATCTAATAACTACCCAGAATGTCACAGCTAATCAAGTTTTGGATCTCCATCATTTAAATTCTGGTATGTATATTGTTCAGGTCATAAGTAATCAAAATATTGTGCAAAATCGAAAAATAATTATTCAATACTAATGATATGTTTGAGCTGAGTTATTTATTTTTCATTAAGATCGTATGATAGGTCATTACCTGTATGCCTGACGTCAATCTCTTAGATGAGATAACTATGGTTATAGAAGTACTTATGTCAGAGAAGGATAATGCTTCTGTGCAGCCTTAATAAAAAGTAAAATCTAAAAATATTAAAAGCAGATAGGATTATTTCTATCTGCTTTTTTTGTATCTGTATAGATATAATACAGGACTTAAGAGAAAAACATTACCACAGGACAATACGATTGATTAACTTTCGATTTCTTATAATCAAAGAAAATTTACATGGCCATCAAAACTTGGCAAAAATATGCGATTACCATCGTGCCTCTGATAATTGTAGGTGCTATACTTATGTATTTTAGTGAGATCGTCGGATATATCATTATGGCTTGGGTAGTGTCTATGATAGGAGCTCCATTGTATAGACTTCTTAATCGATTTCTAAGTAATGGATTGTCTGCTGGATTGACCTTGTTGGTTTTTAGTCTTGTGACATTACTTATGTTGAGAATATTTATCCCACCTCTTATTTCTCAAGCTAAGAATCTTGCTGGTATAGACTATCATAAGATAATCGAAGGCTTAGAAGAACCGATTACCGATACTAAAAAATGGTTTGTAGATAATGGCATCTTAGAAGATGACAGCATAGATCTGATGACGACTGGAGAAGATTCTCAGGAAGACGACTATTATACTAAAGTCATAGACATAGATTCTATTTTAAGCGTTAATCAGATGGGTGATTCTATGCTTTCTCAGAACATTAATTTATTAGTCCACATAGATCATCCAGATAATAACAAGATGGTTGTCGAGGACGAAGTCGGATATTTCGAAGGTTTAAGAAGTAACTTGTTTGAGATATTCAACCCATCACAGATACCTAAGCTCTTAGGTTCTTTAGTAGGTTTTTTTGGCGGCATTGTAATTTCTATTTTGTCAGTATTTTTTATTTCCTTCTTCTTCTTGAAAGAGCAAGGACTGTTTACTAAAATGGTGTCCTACTTAGTCCCTAATCGTCAAGAAGGAAAAGTATCTCATGCCATTAGCGATTCTACAACTTTACTAATCAGATATTTCGTAGGATTAGCGGTACAAGTATTTGTGATAACAGTTATCGCTTCCATTGTGTTGAAATTATTTGGATTCCAAAGTGCATTGTTAATAGCTTTTTGTTTTGCCGTATTTAATCTAATACCATATATAGGACCCTTACTTGGTAACTTTGTAGGAGTGCTTATAGTTATCTCATCCAGTCTTAATGCGGAGATTGCTGGTATACCAATAGACTTCTATGCTGTCATGCTTCCTGATATCGTTAAGGTTATTGTGATACTCACGATTTTGCAATTATTAGACAACTTTTTGTTACAACCCAATATCTTTTCTAAAAGTGTCAAGGCTCATCCGTTAGAGATATTTATTGTCGTTTTGATGGGGGCTAAGATAGCGGGTGTTGCAGGCATGGTATTGGCTATTCCGGCGTACACTGTACTGCGTGTATTGCTTAAGGTTTTCTTTAGTGAGTTCGACGTGGTTAGGCGATTTACTTCGGATATTTAGGATCAAGGGATCAAGGTGTCAGGTGTCAGGTGTCAGGTGTCAGGTGTCAAGGTGTCAAGTGATCCTTTGAAAAGGTTCATATAGCCTGGATGTTTTGTGAGTTATGATAATATCTTTCTGATTACATCTACAGACTTTAACCTGCGAAAACCTTCTATGTGTAGTTGATAATATTCTAATAGCCTATCCAGTAGCTTATTCCTGTCGTCTTTGTCTATGAGGTCTAAGTTTGTGTTGTTGATATAATTGTATAAGACTTTGCTGTAGTACTCGCTCATTATATGATTATGCCTGACGTCATTATCTATGTATTCTCCATTCATTAGATCAAAATATATATTTTCGGGACTCATGTTATTATTAATTTTGAAGCCTAAGTATTCAGCCAGTTGTATGGAGAACCATATGGGGCTATGCTTCAGATTGATATTTCCTTGATCGAGATTGATGAGCCAATTTTTGAGAAATACATAGAGTGCACTATTGGCTTCTCTTTCTTTAATGGAATTTCTGGAAAGATCGATAATGTACATGGCAATAGAAGCCTTTATAATATCTTGAGATAGCGTCGTGTAGATGTAATAATACTGTGCATTCTTAATGCGTGATAGACTGTGTTCGGATTTGTAGGCGATATAATTAATTATAGTCATAGGCGCATATACATTTGCCACTTTAGATTTTTGTTTACGTACACCACTGACGATATACGAGTGCAAGCCGATATCTTGCGAGTATATATCTAATATTAGACTTGTCTCAGAATACTTGAGACTTCTAAGTACGATACCTTCTGATTTGAATGTTTTGCTCAGGTTTTATTTTTAATGATAATAAAATCAATGGTTCGGTAAAAATGTGTGACGATACATATTAATAAAAAGTAAATGCGTAAGTTGGCATGACCAACCTGTAATCAAGCTCTAACCATGATTACACAAGACGCATTTACAATTGGCAAGATGGTGATTAATTCTGTTTTGTCCAAAATGAATTTTTTGTCCAAAAGTCAGTCAGGATTTATTATAGATATTCTTCTATTATTTCTAAGTCTTCGAGGACGTCATAATTTCCTTCAGATGTCTCGCGAGGGAAGTCGTAACGAGAAGAGTTACCGCTATCAATATGAGAAGGATTTTAATTGGCTATCATTCAACGTGAATTTAGTAAAGCAGAATAGTAGCCGTGATTTAGTGATCGGATTTGACCCATCATTCATACGCAAAAGTGGTA
>Ga0209187_1000486_pt1 | contig 67336 bp, 57 predicted proteins | sample BantaG_FD_187430 | JGI IMG/M metagenome (GOLD analysis project Ga0209187, IMG submission 187430) | Marine algal microbial communities from Bantry Bay, Ireland - BantryBay_4 metaG (SPAdes) (version 2) | ecosystem: Host-associated > Algae > Red algae > Unclassified | place: Bantry Bay, Ireland...
TTGATACAAGCAGGAGACGAAATCTCTGTGGAAAATTGGGCTGCAGGGGTATATTTTTATGTGGTGGACTGGGGCGATGTACAGCAGACTGGTAAGGTGGTGAAGGTGGAATGAGGGCTTGATTTTTCGCTTAGTTATCAGATGAGTGTCGGCATCGAGGGACGACGATCAGAGGATCACAGCGTAATAAAGTGTTCAGGTCTATGTCATGACCGTCCACCGCTCTTGGAAAAACTTTGTCTTTGAATTGGTGTAACTTCAAAATTCAAGCTCTAATTATGTTCAATAAGATATTTCTTAATTCCATCCTGTTAACATTTCTGAGTATCTGCGTTTCAGCTCAAGTTGAATTCTGGCCTAGTTTGAGTGATAATGAATTTTCACTATTCTCAGAGAAACTTTCCTCCAGAGCACAATATGAGTGGTTATCAACTTACAATAAGGGTTTTGAAAATAGTAGCGAGACTAAAACTCGAGTGGATAGCTCTTTTAAGTACTATCCTCATCCTGATGATTCTGATATTCTTCATCTAAAATACAAAGACTATTATCACTATGATTCAGATCGCCTCAAAATATTGGCAGCCCGATATGAACAAAATATTGAATCAGGTTTATTTGAATTGTACTATAGTTATCTTATATGCACTTACAATGCTTCAGGTAAAATATTGAGAAAACTATGGCTAAATTCAGCCGGTTTAGATTTTAATTTTATTGAGAATGACCCTCTGACTGAAATTATATATGAGTATGATAATGAGCAGAAACTCCTCTTTGAAAGATTTTTCAATGTTAATAATCAGGGAGAAAAGATTCCGACACGACATCGCAAGTACATCTATGACTCTTCGGGTCGATTGGACACTTTTCAGTTTGTGAGTACAGACTCGACAGGTTCGGAGTCCATAACGATGCAAACAGTTTATCATCATGATTCCATGCAGAGACTCCTTTGGGACGTCTTATCTGTCATAGGAACTGAGGGTCTTATCAAGACAGACAGTACTTATTATTTTTGCAATGGACAAAATTTGCTAGATAGAGAAGAGGTACATCTATTACAAGACCAGCCCAATTTTTTATACAAAGATTATTATTACGATCAACAAGATAGGCTGGAACGATACGTGGACGGAAGTACTTATACTGATGACAATGATTTCATCCATCTATTCTATGATAGCCGTAATGCTATAGAGCAAATCCAGTATGTTGATGATTCAGGCTTATTGTTGAAGGAGATTGTTTATACTTACATTGATGATGTGACTACTGAGGACCTTTATGTCTTGGGAGGTATCGTAACTCCAAAAGTAAATGCGATTCCTACCTTACCTGGCCAAGAATCTTATCACCCATTTATAATCAGTAATGTGACCGAGAGAAGTTTTGATGACATTGACTTTGACTTCACTGATCATTATTCTTTGGATTATTTCTATTCATCAGTAGAAACCACTGCTGTAACCGCGCCATCATCAGTCAGCCCTATTTTATTCTCACCTAATCCTGCACATAGGTCCATTAGAATGTGTTCATCAGAGCAGCGAGGACAAGCACAGGTGCGGATCTTTTCAGGATCTGGTAATCTTGTGCATTCTCAGTTGATACAAGCAGGAGACGAAATCTCTGTGGAAAATTGGGCTGCAGGGGTATATTTTTATGTGGTGGACTGGGGCGATGTACAGCAGACTGGTAAGGTGGTGAAGGTGGAATGAGGGCTTGATTTTTTGCTTAGTTATCAGATGAGTGTCGGCATCGAGGGACGACGATCAGAGGATCACTGTGTAAATACAATGTTCAAGTCTATGTCAAGACCATCCATCGCTCTTGAAGAAATCTTGTCGTGTTTTGTATAAGTCTGGATTCGTGTATATCTACCGTCATTGAGGACAAACTGCTCAAGTAATTCTTCTTCTGGCATGATGATCCAGTATTCCTGAACACCAGCCTCCTCGTAAATTTCATATTTGAGTTGTAAGTCTTTCTTTTTGGTATGAGGTGAGAGAATCTCAACTATAAGTGTCGGAGCACCAAATGCGGCTTGCTTGTCTATAATACTGAGATCACAGATGACACAGAGATCTGGTTGGACGACGTTGTGGGATCGTTCTTTTTTTCTATCTGCGATGGGTAGGACAATATCTGTCGGAGCGGCATAAACTCTGCATGGACTCTCTTGAAAAAATATAGAAAGTAGCATATTTAGTTTCCCTGATATTTCTTGGTGACGCATACTGGGTGCTGGCGTCATTTTGAAAATCTTACCTCTGATAAGTTCGACCATAAAATCCAAGTCAAAGGTCAGATAGTCAGCGTAGGTATACGCCTTATCGTAAGCCAGGTCTGGTTCTTTGATTGTTGCCATAGCTTATAAAGTTAAAGGTTTTGTATTAATAACACTAACAAAAAAGGAACCACCTGATATTCAGATGGTTCCTTCATTTATTTCTTGTTGAGATAGTTAGATCAACCTCTAGGTATCAGATTAAATACCACTCGCCTATTCAAAGTTCTACCTGAAAGATTATCATTAGACGATATGGGTCTTGACTCTCCATAACCACTATGGGCCATTCTAGAGGCTGGCACATAACCTTGATCTCTAAGATAATCATAACAAGCCTTGGCTCTTTTTTCTGATAATAATTGATTGTTTACAGCACTACCTACATTATCCGTATGCCCTTCTATAATCAAGTTATAGTCAGGGTATCTATTCATTATCTGAGCGATCTGATCTAGCACTGAGAATGATTCTCTGGTAAGTGTTGATTTTCCAGTATTGAAAGTCACTGCTCTCATTGCCAGCTCTAGTGCAGTTCTATCTGCTGCAGCTATTTCTGGGCAACCACCTGATGCAACTGTACCTGCTGAGTTAGGGCATTTGTCTCTGCTGTCATCTATTCCGTCACCATCTGTATCTGGACAACCTCCGAATATTTGTATACCAGGACTGTCTGGGCATCTGTCTGAAGCATCTGGCACACCATCTCCATCTCTGTCTGCTACCGCAGGCTGAGACACTTTGGGACAACCACCATTGGCGATATCACCTTTGATATTGGGACAGCGATCATTCTTATCCATCACACCGTCACCATCAGAATCCTTATCCATCATTACAGGCTCTTCTACTATAGGCTCAGCTTTAGGTTGATTCATTTTATCCATTGCACCCATATCATCAGGACAACCATTTTTTTCTTTAGTACCAGCTCTCTTAGGGCATTCATCGTCATTATCTGAGATGCCATCTCCATCCGTATCTGGGCAGCCTTTGAAGATTGCAATTCCCGCTATGGAGGGGCAATCATCTCTGTAATCAGGTACACCATCCTCATCTCTATCCGGGCAACCTTTAAGCGCAATCGGCCCAGCAACTTGTGGACATAAATCGATTTCATCCTCCAGTCCGTCACCGTCACTATCCGACATATTCTTATTCATATCGTCTTCCATATCCGTAAGCTTATCCATATCCATAGGTTCTCCGAACAGGTATACAAAACCTAAGCCGTGGTGCAGATTGTTTCTATCATCAGATAAGGAATATCGATATTCTGATTGCCAATTAATATAAGCGTTGTCTCTTACATGAAAGTATAAGCCAGCCCCAAAAGGTATTTGAACATTAAAATCTCCTTCATCTTCCAGTACACCACCCAATCCTGCGACTACATAAGGTGTAACTTTGGTTTCTGGCTTATAGAATTGGTATTGCAATTGCACATCACCGCCATACACATTCTTATGTAAGCAATTTTCAAAATCACTATCGTGGCTGTTTACAACCCCGACTTTGATAGGCACGACCAGATTTAGATTCTGATTAAGGTTTTTGTGAATTCCGATTTCAAACCCTCTATGGTAAGAGGAGAAATCAGTTATGGATCCACCATTCTGAGATTGATAATCCATAAACAAAGCCTTAAACGAAAGGCCATATGGATATTGAGGGTTTTGAGCTTCCGCAGAAACCATCAGAATAGATGAGAACAGTAGTATTAGTATTAAATTTTTCATAGCTTTATTAGGCTAGGTTAAGCAACAAAGTTACGTCTATAACGCCAAATAACCGTTAAATGTGAATAAAATATATGGAGCTTATCGACCATATATTCTCTACTGATAGCCAATAGGTTAGGATCAATATCATTTAAGAGCTTCAAAATAGCCAGTCTTTCTGTTTTTCTTGACATCATGAGACGGATAATAGCGGCCATTCATAGCTATATAAACGCCATTTTTCAAGGTTTGGACAAAGGCGAGGGCAGAACCAAGATTAAAAAAGCCATCAGAAGACGACCCGAAAGCAATAGGCACCATAGCCCCTGTCATCACAATGGTTTTCTTCAACTTCTTGCTAGCCAAGAACTTAGCCGTTTTTACGATCGTATCTGTTCCGTGGGTAATCACTATTCTATCAGAATCGCAAGATTTACAATTCTTATAGACTATGGAGCGCTCATCCTTTTTCATTTCCAGACTATCGATCATCATCAGTGTCTTCAGATCTATGTCCAGAGTGGATCTTCCCTTAACGAACATTTCCCTGAGGTGGGTATCTTTGAAATACAATTCTCCTGTGATATAATTATAGTCTTTATCAAAGGTGCCACCAGTTACAAAGACTTGTATTTTCTTGCTCATGATTCTATGGGAGTTAGAAGCACTAAAACTAACTTCTTGTAAAACTAAATTATACATTTGGATCAATTAATATACGACCTATGTCTAAACACCTTTTATCCTCTCGTCTTCAGAAAATGTCCCAATCTGCCACTATTGCCATGGCCCAAAAAGCCAGAGAGCTAAATGCCCAAGGCATAGATGTCATCAGTCTCAGTTTAGGTGAGCCAGATTTTGATACACCTGAATACATTAAGGCTGCGGCCAAGAAAGCGCTGGATGAAGGTTACACGAAATATACCCCAGTATCAGGATTGATGGAATTCCGCAAAGCAATCTGCGCTAAATTCAAGAGAGATAACGACTTGGCTTATGAGCCTAATCAAATAGTCGTATCCAATGGGGCCAAACAATCCATCGCTAATGTCTGTCTTTCCTTGCTGGACGAACAAGATGAAGTCATCATATTCACACCCTATTGGGTATCTTATTTTGAAATAGTCAAATTCTCAGGCGGCACCCCAGTTCCGTTGTTTGCAGGTATAGATCAAGATTTTAAAATCACACCTGCTCAGCTCAAGGAAGCCATCAATGACAAGACCAAATTGATAATTTTTTCCAGTCCCAGTAATCCTACCGGTAGTGTCTATACGCAGGCCGAACTAGCGGCTTTGGCAGAGGTGATTGCTCCTCGACAAGATATTTTTGTCATATCAGATGAGATCTATGAATATATCTGTTTCCAAGGAAAAAATCCCAGTATAGCTAGTTTTCCTGGCATGTATGAAAAGACTATTACCATCAATGGCATGTCGAAGGGCTTTGCGATGACGGGGTGGAGACTTGGATATATGGGAGCACCTGCATGGATAGCAGATGCTTGTGCCAAGGTGCAAGGACAGTTTACCTCCGGTGCTACCGCCTTTGGGCAGATGGCTGCTGCGCATGCCTTGGCTCAAGATCCAGCAGAACTAGGGCATATGAAGGCGGCGTTTGAAAGTAGAAAAGAACTGGTGAAGAATGGGCTTGCAAGCATACCAGGTATGAAGGTGAATGATCCCCAAGGTGCCTTCTATTTCTTTCCAGACATATCCAGTTTTTTTGGAAAATCAAATGGTACGAGAAAAATTCAGGATGCGGATGCGTTTGTGGATATGTTACTGGATGAGGCCCATGTGGCCGTGGTGACTGGAACTGCATTTGGTGATCCCAATTCATTCAGGATGTCCTATGCGACTTCTGAGGATATATTATCTGAAGCACTCAATAGAATGAAGAAAGTGCTAGCAACTTATAAGTAGCCAGTATTTACTTTTCGATTCCTGTTTCTTCTTTTATCCTAGGCAATCCTTCCGGTATGAGATCCTCTCTTTCTTCCTGTTTTAGAATCTGAATCATCACGTCCTCTAACTGATCTGAGCCAATGTTCTTCATGAGGATTTTTCTGTCTTTGTCCAGAACGAAAACTTTGGGTGTGGTACTGACATTGTACTTCAACTTGAATCGGGATCTATGTTTTTCGTCAGCAGCATTGATAAAGCCCGACATGTCCTTTTCTTCCAGTTTTTCCCAGCAAGTTTTAGTCTTGTCCATATGCTTTGAGCAAATTGCAAATAGCTTAACACCTTTTTCTTTCCAGGTGTTATTGAACTCGACAAACTTGGGCATCATCTTGGTACAGTGTCCACAATCTGGGGCCCAGAACAATAGAACTAGATACTCGTAATCAATATCACTGATGGATATGGGAGTGCCATTTTCCCTGAATACTTTAATGTCGGCTCCTGTATTTCCGAGTAGGACAGGCTTTAACTTATCGGCGTTATCGACAATCTTGGCTAGTGACTCAGCTTTGACCCAAGGTGCTCCGCCGTCACGGTAATAATTATCGACCAAGTGAACGAAAACCGCATCAAAGCCAATGACCTTGGACTTGGCATATTCATTGAGGAAAGTACTGAGAAAATATCTGTATGTGTCTTCCGCTGGCTTCACCATATTGAGTAAGGTATCGATACTCTGAATGATACTATCGGGATGATTGGCCGTCAGTTTCTTCATATAAGTATCGACCTTCGGGTGGAGTGTGCCTGAATAGATCATCAGAGGATTCTCCATGTCAATATTATCGAAGTAATGCTGCTTGTAATATCTGAAACGACTGGCGGCTGGGTCCTTATCATTCTCGAAATCCGGGACAGAAATATCTTGACTGGCTTTCAATATTATTGCAGTCAGGCTCTCTGGGGACTCTTTAATTATCTCTGCTTGCCTATCAATGATCTTATTATCTATCGCCGTCAATTCTTTTCTGAAGGAAGCGACATCTTTGCCTTTTTCTTCCAGTGCTGCAATGCTATCACGAAGTTCTTGCGCCCTAGCTCGATTTTCTGAAATAAGATTCAGATAGGACTGAAAATTGATGTTATCAGGTGATCCTTTAAAGGTGACCCTTGACTTATCATTGTAATCAAAATTGAGGTCAAAATCCTTTTCACCTTCATTAATGTGAAACTGAACGTATTCCTTGTCAGGATAGGTGAGCAGCAAGTAGACCCCATTATTCAAGGTGTCTTTACCTGATAATTGAAATTTGCCAGCCTCCTCTGCATATAATGTGTCCCTGACCAACTGTTTGTTTCCTAAATAATACCCTATCAAGATGGTATCGTTATCGTAGTTGTCTATGCTGATATTGATGTCATATTGTGCTGTCAGCGAGCTTACTCCTATAAGGAAGCAAGAGAATAGAAGAAATAAGCCGTTTTGTCTCATATTACAAATAACTGTAAGGAACTCTGTATGGTCAATATGATATGCCACTTTAAAGAAAATTTAATGCCTTCAAGCTGTTTTGGCGCTTCTCTGGGTGGCTAGTAGGAAGAGTACAGCCATTCTCACTGCCACCCCATTCTCGACCTGTTGCAATATTATGGAGTGATCACTATCTGCTACATTACTATCCAATTCTATGCCTCTATTTATGGGGCCAGGGTGCATGATGACCTTCTCGGAGTCGAGACTATCGAGTAGTTTTTTATTGATGCCATAGTAGAGGCTATACTCACGTAGGGTCGGAATGTACTTTATATCTTGTCTCTCCAGTTGTATTCTGAGCACGTTGGCTATGTCACACCACTCCAGGCTGGCATTACGGTCATAGGAAATATCCACTCCCAGACTGCTGATATGTTTGGGTATCAAGGTCGGTGGTCCACAGACCCTTACTTTTGCACCTAACTTGAGTAAACAGAAAATATTGCTCAAAGCTACTCTGGAATGTAATATGTCTCCAAAAATGCACACTTTCTTGCCCTTCAGATTACCGATGGCTTCTTCCATGGAGAAAGCATCCAGTAAGGCCTGAGTGGGATGCTCATGGGTTCCATCACCTGCATTGACAATTGCAGCATCTATGTGTTGTGAAAGAAAGCGATGTGCCCCTGGTGCAGGGTGTCGCATGACAACCATGTCCACTTTCATGGACAAAATATTATTAACTGTATCCAATAGGGTTTCGCCTTTTTTGACGGAGCTGCTTGCAGATGAAAAATTGATTACATCAGCGGATAATCTCTTTTCAGCCAATTCAAACGATAGTTTGGTTCTTGTAGAATTTTCAAAGAAGAGATTAGCGATGGTGACATCTCTTAAGGAAGGCACCTTCTTTATAGGTCTATTGATGACATCTTTGAAATTCTTGGCAGTGGAAAAAATGAGGCGTATGTCTTCCTTGGTCAAGTCCTGAATACCCAATAAATGCTGGGTACTTAATTTGCCTTCGCTCATCTACCCCTTCTTTTTTGCTGAGTAAATCATAATCTTGTCCTGCCCATCCTGGTGTTCCCATTCCACACTCACATAAGCTTCATCCAAGGCATCCACTTCGATACCTGTATAATCTGACTTGATGGGTAGATGTCTGTTATAGCGTCGATCGACCATCGTCATCAATTCCAGTTTTGCAGCACGACCCAGATCTTGTAGAGATGACATGGCGGCTTGTATTGTACGTCCCGTGTAGAGTACATCGTCCACGAGTAACAACTTCGTAGCGTCAATGTCAAAATCCATATGCGTGGCATTGGCTTTGAGTGGGGATTCTCGCATACGATAATCATCTCTATAGAAGGTGATGTCAAGCTTACCTAATTTGAGCTTTTGTTTGGGATATTCAGCTTCGATGATCTCCACTATCCTTTCTGCCATGACGACACCTTTTTCTTGGATGCCTATGATATGAATGATCTCTTTGGGCCCATAATTCTCTATGATCTGACTTGCCAGCCTTTGTAAGGTTATCTTGAATCTTTCTGGACTGAGGATTTGTCTACCGCGCTGCATAGGTCAAAGATAACAGCTTTAAATCAGACCAAGGACTTGAATGTCTTGTACTCTTTCCAGGCGTACCATCCCACAAGCAAGAAGAAGATCAAACTCGATATCATGGAAATGAGCTTACCGGTGATATTGCTTTGAGGCTTGAACTCAAACCTGACGGTATGCTGGCCTGCAGGAATCTCCAGAGCTCTTAACGCATAATTGGCTCTGATATGTTTCACGGGTTTGTCATCTATGTAGGCTTGCCACCCTTTGTCTGGGCCATACCAGATTTCCGAGAATACAGCCAGTCCAGGGTTAGCCGCTTGGACTTGATAGCTGAGCTTATCAGGTTTGTAACCTGTCAGATTTATCTGATTACCAGTTTTGTCATAGCTGGATTTATTATTGAGTAAGGCACTGAATTCTTGATTGACTATGGCTGTTCCCAGGGGATCAAATTCGCTCAAGCTTTCTATCTCAGCATCAGGGGTGGGCACATACCGCACCTCATTGACAAACCAAGCATTCCCTAAAGCAGCTGAATTAAGATTGGCTTGTTCTTTCCCTGGCTCACCTTGAATGACGTATTTGGTATTGAGCATATTCAGCACCTTTGTATTATTCTTGCTGATATGATAATCTATCAGATCCTGGTATCTCTGAAGTTTGGCAGCATGGTAACCTCCGACGGATTTATGAAAATACGAGGCAAAAGAAGAATTGAAAGGATTCTGTGTCACATCAAATACACGATAATGGGGGTCTGTATCTTGAAGTATTTGGGTATCGACTTTTCTAGGCGTATAGATTCTTTTGTAATCACGTTCGGACACATAATTATCTGCACTGACATATCTCTTATTGGTTATGAATAAATCACCCAAAGCCAGCACACCTATCAGTATGAACATCGGAACTGCCTTCATTTTATTCCTTGAATAGGCCCATATGGCACCAAGTGTAACAGCCATCAGCAGCGCCGACCGGAGAGCACTACCTCTTAGCATTGCTGCTCGATCCTCCATGAAAATATCAGCATCGAAACCACTCTGAGCAAGATTAGCATCGCCTGCGCTGGTCATAGTGAAAATACCAGACCCACCCAAGCCTAACAATACAGTCATAAGTATAAATCCGCCTCCTGCAATTAGAATTCTCTTGATAGGCAGTTCCTTTAGTGCTGCTAAGTTCTGTAGTCCCAATATTGCCGCAAGAGGTATAACTACAGCTGTAACCGAGAGTATGGAGTTAGGTGTTCTGAACTTATTGTAATATGGAAAATAATCAAAGAAGTGCCGATTGAAGCCCGAAAAGTTTTTGCCCATCGAGAGTAAGAAAGTCAATAGGACGGCTCCGAGAACCCACCATTTGATATTATCATTCAGAGTGAATAAGGACAAGAAAAATAGGAAGAAAATAACAGCTCCAAAATAAATGGGGCCACTCGTAAAGGGCAGGCTCCCCCAGTACATTGGTGCTTTCATACCCTTGGTAGGATAGTTTCTTTTCCTGAGTGCTTTTTCGAATTCTGATCCTTTGGCTAATGGTTCCGACGAACTACCTCCTACGGCAAGTGGGATAAAACTCTGTAAAAGATCCTCAGGTCCATTACTCCACGCCATCGCATAATCCCATGCCAAGCCTTCCACTTTACTACTGCTGTCCGCTGATTTATTATTCTTTAAGATGGGAGCACCTCTCATTGTGTCTTTGGAATATTCATATATGGGAAGGGTTCTATTCGCTGTCGTTCCTATGGCTAATAAAAGCCCCAGCACCAAAAGGCCAGAGGCTTTGGCAAAGTGCATTATTTCTCCATTCTTCATCTTGTCAATGAACACAATGAATACGTATAAAAGGAGAATCAGACCTAAATAATACGTCATCTGCGGGTGCTGAGATTTCAAATTAAAAGACATCCCTAGCGTGAATAATAAGGTTCCCAACAAAGCTTTGTTTCTGTATGCCAATATGACCCCGGCTATTATCAGCGGACTGGTCATCAGAGTCCATATCTTAGAAGTATGACCTGCATTGAGTAAAACTAAATTATTGGTGGAGTACGCAAAGGCCATAGAGGCAAATATGGCGAGCCAGGGATTAACACCTAGTAAGATCAGCAGTACATAAAATAGTATCATGCCAGTCATGAATTTCCCCACCTCATTGGTAAATCCCAATCCCACTACTTTTTTTAATAAGTCAATAGGGCCAGTGGCTTGCTTGAACCAGATGTAATAGGTCGGCATCCCACCGAACATACTATTTGTCCATAATGAAGTCTCGCCAGTTTTATCATGGTAGGAAATGACTTCTTGGGCCATACCCTTCCAATGAACGATGTCTCCTTGCTGGAGTTTTTCTCCCTGAAAGGACGGAAAAAAGGTAGCCAGAGTCGATACGAAAAAGATGACTATCGCGACTAGATGAACATAATGTTTCTTGAGAAAATCCATAATACTATGCTAGTAATCAATGAATTACAAATATATTTTTATTTAATGGAACTTAGGACTTATCAGAGTATAATGTGCCTCTATTAATCTCTAGTTATCCTTGTAAATTTTCACAACACGTTCAGTATCAGTTACATAGCCTCTATACATACCTGGGGTATTGAAAGGCATCGCGATATTGCCTTGTTTATCCAGAGCGATCAGGCCTCCAGAACCACCGGCTTTTTTCAGTTTTTCATTGATGATTTTATCAGCAGCGTCAGTGACCGACTCATTGGCATAAGCCATCATAGCTGAGACATCATAAGCCACCGCATATCTGATGAAGTACTCTCCATGACCTGTACAAGAAACCCCACAAGTAGCATTATCGGCATAAGTGCCAGCGCCTATGACAGGGCTATCCCCTATCCTATTATACCGTTTGTTGGTCATGCCTCCAGTGGATGTACCAGCAACTATATTACCACTCTTATCCAGGGCTACCGCTCCTACGGTACCGTATTTATTTTCTGATAGCTCCGTGAAGTTCACGCCCATGTCCTTCTCTCTTGCCTTAGCTTTTTCTAGACTCTTCATACGGCTCTCAGTTTTAAAGTAAGCTGGATCAGCCAATTCGCATGCTTGCGAAGCAGCAAAGTTTTCTGCTCCCTTCCCCACCATAAACACATGATCTGATTTTTCCATGACGGCCACAGCTGCAGTAATCGGATTCTTAATGGTCGTCACCCCGCCCACTGCACCAGCATTAAGCGTATTGCCATCCATGATGGAAGCGTCCATCTCATTGGTACCAGCATGCGTGAAGACTGCGCCTTTACCCGCATTGAAGAGCGGGGAATTCTCCATGGATTTTATAGTGGCAATGACAGCTGCTTGACTGGTGCCACCACTTTTCAATATGTCTTCGCCCAGGGTCAACGCTGCATCCAGGGTAGAGCGATAGGCTGCTTCTTTTTCAGCTGTCATATTTTTCTTCAGTATTGTTCCGGCACCACCGTGTATGACCATGGCATAGGCAACTTGTTTTTTGGAATGTTTATTCATATCAAGATCAGAGGAAGGCGTCTGATCTTTGTTGCTAGCAGTGCAGCTTAACAGTAAGAGCACATAAGAAAGAAGGAATATTTTCATAACATTAGTATAGCTTGTTAAGGTAATCATTTTCAATTAACCATTTTTGTAGTCTAAAAACAAATCCATTGAGTAATTCCGACAACCATCACGTCATTATTCTAACTGGCCCTACGGCAGTCGGCAAATCCTCTACTCTGCTTAAGCTGGCCGAACTTTCCTCAGCCCCCGTAATCTCAGCAGATAGCCGCCAGGTCTACAAAGAACTCAGTATCGGAACAGACAAGCCGGACGCCAAAGTCATAGCAGCCACTCGCCTACAACTTGTAGATCACATATCCATACACGACAATTACACAGCAGGTACTTATGAGGAGGCAGCGATGTCCATAATCGAGGAAGCTCACAAGAATGGCCTTACGCCTATAATCAGCGGTGGTACAGGTCTGTATATCAAGGCAGTCTGCGAAGGGCTGGACAAAATTCCCAGAACCAGCGATGAGATCAGAACCCAACTAAACCAAGAGGCTGCTGAGAAAGGACTGAATCACCTGGTCATTGAACTAGAAAAGTCTGACCCAGAATACTTCAAAACCATTGATTCTAAAAATACGCATAGGATAATTAGAGCCTTAGCGGTAATCAGGGAAACGGGTAATAAATTCAGTTCTTATCAGAATCAGAGATCCCCTAGAAAATTCACTCCGATCTATGTCGTCTTAGAAAGAGATAGAAAAGAATTGTACAAACGGATAGACGACCGAGTACTGCATATGTTTAAAGCAGGTCTAGTGGCTGAAGCCAAGCCACTCATCGCACATAGACACTTGAAAGCGCTACAGACTGTGGGTTACTCAGAGGTATTTCAACATATGGATGGTACTTATGATCTCGATAAATGTATTTCAGAAATACAAAAGAATACCCGTCGCTATGCTAAGCGCCAGATGACTTGGTTCAGAAATCAGATGAATGCTCAGAGATTTCATCCAGATGATATAGAAGGAATGAAAACACTTCTAGCTCCGTGGTTCTCCAAGTAATCAAGGAGCTCTAGAAAAGTTCTGTTACATTTTCTGGTGGGCGGCCAAGGACTGCTTTGTTGTCCTTTATGACTATGGGTCTTTCTATGAGCTTGGGATGCTTGATCATGGCTTTGATCCATTCTGCTTCTGAAAGTTCTTTGCCTTTGAAATTTTCCTTGTAGGCTGGCTCGCTTTTTCTGACCAGTTTGGCAGCAGGAATGTTCAGCATCGCAAGTATTTCCTTCAATCTTTTCTGAGTCGGTGGTTTATCCAAGTAAAGAATGATCTCTGGTTCTATGCCTTGATCGGTGATCAGCTCTAGAGTTTCTCTACTTTTCCGGCATCTGGGGTTGTGGAAGATTTGCATAAGTTTGTGTCATTTGGAAGCTCAAAGTTAGTTCTATGATATGGAAACATAAGCCCAGTCTCGAAATATTAAACGCCTCAGGTAAAAACACCTTGGTAGAGCATTTAGGGATAGAACTGAAAGAGCTAGGTGAGGATTTTCTGGTGGGCACCATGCCAGTAGATCATCGGACTAAACAGCCAATGGGCCTCTTACATGGAGGGGCTTCTGTAGTGCTGGCGGAAACACTGGGATCCATAGCTTCTACTTTGATAATTGAAGATCTGAGCAGACAAGCCCCAGTCGGCATAGAAATCAATGCCAATCATCTCAGATCAGCCCAGCAGGGAGTGGTTACCGGTCGGTGTACCGCACTCAAAATCGGCAGGAAACTGCATGTCTGGAACATAGAAATCAAAGATGATAATGATAAGCTTATTTGTACATCCCGCCTTACCACCATGGTCATAGATAGGTCATAAAATGTCGGGAAACTTGGCATTAAGACCCGCTTATCATTGAGTAGTAATGTATTTTTAGGCATCTTTTAATTAACAGACACATTTTATGAGATTTATCTACCTATTTGTAATGTTATTATTGACCTTGAGCCTGACGGCACAAGAAGACTTCAATCTTGAATTAGTTGCTAATGTACAGTTCAATGAAAGTGGCAATGATATCTGGGGTTACGTTCATAGTGACGGCACTGAGTTTGCTATCGTTGGAACTAGAACAATGACTAGAATCTTCAATCTATCTGATCCTACTAATCCGAGAGAAGTTCTAACCATAGCAGGTGGAAGTACAACTTGGAGGGATATGAAGAGCTGGGAAGATCATATATATGTAACAGCAGATGAAGTGGATGATGGGCTATTAGTCATAGATATGTCTGAAGTTTCTACAGATTCCATTCGTTTTCAATTTTTGACTCCTGAGGTTCCTACGGCTAATGGGAACAGAACACTTGGACTATGCCATAACCTGTATGTGGATGAAAATGGTTATTGCTATCTGGCGGGATGTGATACGGGTATGAATAAAGCCATCATATTTGATCTCAACGCAGATAAGTGGACACCACCTATCGTAGGTGTGCACGGCGGAGGTGGTGCTGAATATGCGCATGACCTAATGGTGAAAGACAATGTGATGTTCAGTTCCGAGATAAATGTCGGTGATCTCGTCATATTCGATGTGACTGATAAAGCTAATATCGTAGAACTGGGAAGGGTGAAAACATCTTTTGATTACACTCACAATGCATGGGTGTCTGATGATGGGAATTTTGTCTTCACAACTGATGAGAGAGGGAATGCCTTTGTAGATGCCTATGACATTTCCAATCTCCCAGAAATAACAAGATTGGATATGTTCCAACCAGCAGAAACGGCTGGCAACGGGGTGATACCTCATAATACACATTACATCAATGGTTATCTCGTAACGTCATGGTATACAGATGGGGTTGTGATAACAGATGCTTCACGACCTGATAATATGATCAAGACTGGTTCTTATGATACTTTCTTGGGAGCGGATGGTGGATTCAGAGGATGCTGGGGAGTCTATCCTTGGTTGCCATCTGGTCTGGTCATCGCCAATGATATAAACTCTGGACTGTATGTGTTACAACCACAATATATCAGAGGGTGCTATCTGGAGGGTACAGTAACTGATGCGGTCACAGGAGCGCCTATCAATGGAGTGACAGTTGAGATTATAGATCAGGATGGCAGTAAAACCACTGACGTCTTCGGTGAATACAAAACTGGCTTGGCCACCGCTGGAAATTATAGAGTAAGATTCAGTAATATAAATTATAAGGCTGAAGAGGCAGATGCGGTATTGGTCAATGGAGAATTGACTATCCTTGATATCCAGATGACACAACCAGCTAGGTTTTCAGTTACAGGATCTATAGTAGATGCTGTTACGGGTGCAGCCATAGCAAATGGAAAAATCAGATTCCAGGCAGATCCTAGGGAATTTGAAGCTGTTTCAGATGGCAATGGTAGTTTCCTACTTGAGACATTTGAAGAAGAATATGAGGTTATTGTTGCAGCGTGGGGCTATCTGCATAAGGCTATTGCAGTATTTGATCCTGTTACAGATGAGGCAATATTCAGACTTGAGCCAGGATATCAAGATGATTTTGTATTAGACTTAGATTGGACTGTAGAAAATACAGCTGGTGCAGGTGAGTGGACCAGAGGTGTTCCTAATGGTACTGTTTTTCAAGGTGCCATATCTAACATCAATATGGATATAGGTGGTGATCTGGGACAAGAAGCCTATGTCACTGGTAATGAAGTAGGTGGAGCAGGGAATGATGATGTAGATGATGGATCCACAATTCTTACTTCTCCCGCCATGTTACTGGCATCGTATGCTGATCCAGTTATTGAATTCAGGACCTACTTTTTCAATGCAGGTGGGCAAGGTAGCCAACCGAATGATCAGATGTCTGTGGAACTGACAGATGGAATAACGACAGTGTTATTGGCAGATTATGAGGATAATACTGGAGACTGGACAGAAACCATAAGATTCAATGTCAGAGAAACTGGTTTGGATCTTGCACAGCCCATCACTATCAGCTACACAGTAAGTGACGATGACCCTGGGCATCTTGTGGAAGCAGCATTGGATGTATTTAAGGTAGTAGAGGCTGCGTCGGTTAGCACAGATGAAATATCAGATCTAGATTTCATAACAATTTACCCGAATCCCACTGCTGATTTCATCAATATCCATACAGAATTAGAGGGTATTGCCAAGATTCAATTATTTAATAATTTGGGTCAATTAATATCAGAAAAACAATCAGAACGAATAATAGATGTAAGTGACTTAGAATCAGGCGTTTATCTTATAGTGATTGATATGGAATCCGGAAAGGATTACAGTTCTCGTGTTATTGTAAAATAATCGGGAATGGAATTTGCAAATCATTTACTACAACTGTCAAAATTTATATATTTGCGTCCGCTATGAGAGCATAGCGATTATATAAATTTTGGCCCGTTCGTCTAGGGGTTAGGACGCCAGGTTTTCATCCTGGTAGCACGGGTTCGAATCCCGTACGGGCTACTCTTTGAATAAGGCATTGTCCTCGCATTTTCGTCGATGCGGGGACGCTTTTATTTAGGGCTATAGTGAAAATATTTAGTAATGTTTGCCTGCTCACTTCCATTACTTACGGCTTCTTCCAATGCCTGAAATTGAGATTGTATCAACGCAAGCAGAAATAAACAAAAGAATTTTGCAAAATGCTCGGAACAACCCCATCTAGGATAATTGAAATATTGAATGGTATATGTGGATTAATAAGGGAATTGGCAGAAGGCCTTCATAAGAGTTTGAATATTGATGCTCAGTTGATTCTGAACAATAGAGTATGATGAAATCCAGATCTACCGTTACATTTTCTCGAAGCCAATTCTAATCTTATTACTTCAGTTACTGAAGCACTCTATAATTCCTACCCGCTAAGCATTCCCCAGCTTCCTCTTGCAAATACCCATCGATGTCAGCAGATTCTATCAGTTCAAATTCAATGGTCATTACCCTACGCTCTTCATCTTCGTTTCTTGTATCCACTCTTGCCTGACTTTTCAACTTGTAATAAACCCTTTCAATGAACTGAGGTTCAACGAATTCTCCAATTCCATCCATCGCTAATCTTTGAGATGTTATGGTAGTAAAATCATCTGGCACACAAATCTCTTCAGGCGTTTCAAAAAATGTCATACACGGAACAACCGTGGCAACGCTATTCTTTGTATCTGAAATGATTTTAATGGAGTCTTTCTCCATAATATTGTAGCGCTTATAGGCCTCACGTACTAATACCGACTCTGTAACTGTCTCAAAAGTTGCCCCGTCCATCCTATAACCATCTTTCGTCAAAACAGTCTCTATAATAGTATCAAATTCTGCTGGTATAACCCTCATGTCAGGATGATCCAAAAAAAACTCCACCTTGACCTGCCTACAATTTGATTCCAATAATACATTATCGTCGCAAGAGGTAATGGTAAGAAAAAGAACCGCTGATAGCAATAGAGCATGAACTTGCTTCATAGATGTCGATTTTTTCGTTGTTAGTAAATTATTAGAGGCTGCTCAATTAACCATATCGCCTCCTAAGCGGCAAAGTACTGCATCTCAACAAGCCCTCCATCTTAGCTGTCTCAGAATAAGGAATCTTTTCTAGCTTATAACCTTTGGATTCCAGCTGAGCATTCAGCTCTCCGAACTCTTTTTCATTATTTCCAGTGACGACGACCTCTGGCGAGATGGAAAAGACATTGCTATTCATATGATACATCTGATCAGCTGAGATCTTGATCGCGTTTTTCTCTCCTCCGAAATCGGCCATCAGCTGCTGAGCTTGTTGCTTATTTTCAAAGCCATCAACAAAAATGATACAAGACTGCCCTCCTCCTATCGGTTGGAAAGCACAATCGAGATGCAGGCAATTTTGCTTGGCGTGCTTATCTGACTTATAGAGTGGAACAGGAACAATTTCTCGGTGTGGGAATTTTTTCTGTAGGTAATTAACTGCCTCAGCATTCGTTCTGTTGCAGCGCATATTTTCACAACCTTTTGCGGGTTGGCCCACGTAGATTTTTTCTTTGGCGATGAGTACATCACCACCTTCTACCTTGACTTCATTGGGTGGAAACCAGACTTCCTGAGAGATGAGACTGACGATGTCTCGTATGGCAAAAAATTCAGATTGCCGTTCTATGGTACCCATATTGGATTTTATGAAGACATTGTCTATGACGAAGCCGATATCACGTGTAAAGACTTGATTCGTGCTAGGCAAAGTGATGGGTTGGTATACTTTGACATTATGCTTAGTCAGGATACGAGCAAAGTGATCATTTTCTCTTCTCAGGTCTGCTTCTATCGGATAGGTACCTGCCATCAAGTGCTCTCTGGATTTAGGGTCGGTGATACTGTCTTCTGGTGGTGCAAACTCGTCAGGCCATTTCTCCGGATGGACATAATTGAGAAAAGGAGTGCCGAGATCTCTTGCAGTGCCTAGAATGACAGCCTCAAGAGGGGCTGTCTCATCACTTACGAGTATGTCAATTTGCAGATTCGTTGTCATAGCCCAAAGATAGCAATATAGCCATTAAGGCAGGTCCAGCACTTTACCTGGATTCAACAAAATATAAGGGTCAAGCTGAATCTTTATTTGTTTCATCAAGGCTATCTCAGCTGCTGTTCTGCACAGAGGCAGGTAGGCTTTCTTATCCAGCCCGATGCCATGCTCTGCAGATACCGAACCACCCAAGGCTGTCAGCGGGTGGTACACGATATCATTGATGGCATTCTTAAGGCTGAGTTCTTCACTTGCCTTATCGATGATGAGGTGGATGTTCCCATCTGCCACATGACCAAACACATAAACCTCATTTACATCCTCAAGCTCTAATAAATTCTCTCTGATTTTTGCCAGCTCTCCACCGATACTGGCTATGGGAAGACTTATATCGAAGTGTTGATCATGAGTGCTGCGACTTACACAGCTATGGACGTCTTCTCTTATTTTCCAGAACCATTGTAAGTCGGACTCTGATTGTGCCAGAACTCCATCAGTGATAAGTTTCTCATGAAGAGCAGTTTCCAGTAATTCCAGCATAACTGTTTGATCATTGGTTTGGTCATTGCCTAAACTTTCTACCAGTACGTAGTAGTTATGGCCGTGGGGCAGTGGAGGCTTGGGTTCTGCTGGCGGGGTGGTTGCAGCAGCATAAAAGCTGGGCCACATCAGCTCAAATCCTGTCATTGTACCAGCTAGGCCTTTGTCCATGTGTTTCAGAAATTTCACAACCTTTGTATATTCATTCAATGCCACTAGACAGGAGTTGCGGCTGCGGTTTGCTTCATAGAGTCGGAGGACGGCCTTGGTGATAATACCGAGGGTACCTTCAGATCCTATGAAAAGTTGCTTGAGATCGTAGGCAGAGTTGTCTTTGATTATCTTTTTCAGAGAGGATATGATGGTCCCATCCGCCAAGACGACTTCCAAGCCCAGGATGAGATTCCTTGTCATACCATACCGTATAACTCTCAGTCCTCCAGCATTAGTTGCAATGATCCCTCCTATCTGCGCTGAGCCCCTGGCTCCGAAATTAAGAGGAAATAGTAGTTCTTTTTCTTTGACTGCTTCTAGAATATTTTCCAGGATTACGCCGGCTCCTACGGTTACGGTTCTACTGGCTAAGTCGACCTCGGAAATAGCATTCATCTTTTCCAAAGAAATAAGCACTTCATCGCCGCGGGGTTTGGTGGAACTGACAAGATTAGTTCTGCCTCCGAATACGATTACAGCTTGTTGCCTTTCATGGCAGACTTTCATTATGGCTGAGACTTCTTCAGTCGTCTTAGGAAGTACTAAGGCCTTAGCTATCAATGGCTCATTCATTCGCCAGATGTGATAATAATTCCCGGCGAGATCTGCTCCAGTAAGTAGTCTTTCCTCAGGTAAGATTAATTTTAAGGCACTAATAAGATCCACTTTCAGTACTTATGTTTGCCGACTTTCCAGCCGTGAGCGCCAAGCAATTTCTCTCCATCTTCAGCTGCAGACTTTTCGAGTTGGGTTCCCATGCTGTCATTCCATCTATTGAGATACCCGAATAAAGCAATGACACCAAGTATCTCCACAATTTCTCCTTCATCCCAGTGTTCTCTAAGTCGATCTGCAATCTCATCATCTACAGCATTGGGAATATTAGAAGCGGCTATGGCGAAATCAAAAACGGCTCTCTCCCCTTCTGTGAATGCATCATATGTCTTATAATCCCATATGTGATCCAACCTATCTTGTTCTGAGCCATAGCGTTCTGCGGCTCTTATGGCGTGGGCTTCGCAGTATCTGCATCCCGCAGTCATACTGGAAAGGTAGGCTAATTCTCTTTTCAGTGAACTGGTCACCCTGCCCTTGTTTTCCATGACGGCCTTATTCATTTCTACAAAGGCTGCAGAGATTCTAGGTCTATGCATCATAGTAAAAATACTGTTAGGCGTAAAGCCAAGGGTTTCCTGGTAGAACTCTGCTAATTTTTGAGTTTTTTCGTCTGCATTTTTGTCCAAGGGACTGACTAGTGGTTTTTTCATATTGTCTATTTATCAATTCTATCTTCCCAGACGTACAAGTTCTCGGCGGATAAGTAAAGTAATTATCTGTAATGCAAAAAAGCTGATTGCCCATAATAGTCCCTTGCAAATAAGTAGTACGATAAAACACAAGAGAAACCATATGGGAAAAATAATTATTGCCGAAGCTATCTTGATGGAACTATTAAAAATCTTTTGCTTGACTTTATTATTTATGATCCAGGCATTTAATTGCAAAGGTGGGAAATTAAGTAGACCGAATATTCTACCGAGGGTCAGAAATACAGCTTTGTTTTTCTCAATTTGAGTGAGCTCAGGCTCATCTAAACCTTCTTTCAATTGCCTGAAATTCAGTTCTTCATTTCTTCTGGAGAATATTCTTTTCTGAGTCGGATAAGCTGGATTGTCAGATGGAATCACCAGTGTCTTTCTCATAGCAATACTGATGTCCTTGGTGATTTTTCTCAACCCCTTCTGATGATGCTCAGCATATAGATCCAGGTAGTCTTTTACCTCTATCGGAGTGCCATAATTTATGATCAGCTTATTGCCTGAATTGAAATGATCAAAATAATTCAATCCGACAGGTACTATACGGATACCTTGTTCTATTGTTATTTGCGATTGCAAGGCGATTCTGGAAATACCTTTAGTCAATGTCCTGAGATAATATTCTAAGCCGTGATTACCTTCTGGAAATATCAGTATCGCCTTGCTTTCTGCAAGTATATCTCTGCAGGTTTCGAAGATGGCATCATTTCTATGAAGTGAACCGTAACCATCTCTGATACGATATATGGGCATCATCTTCAATGCATCCAGAAACCAATCAAATGGCGGCTTGAATACATCCGAGCGGGTCATGAAATAAGTAGGAATGGGTGAAAGGCCACCTACGATTACGGCATCCATTAAGGCATTCTGATGATTTACGGCATAGATGAACGGCACCCCGTTCTCAGGTATGTTCTCCAGGCCATTCCGCTCTATTCCTCGATAATAAAATCGCAAGGCAATACTTGCGATATTTTTCATTACAAAGTAAATCACAGCTTTTATTCTCTTCTCCATATATATGCTAGAGTGAATCCAGAAATTATATGCCATATGCCCCACCAGGCTGTTACTATGGCCATTCCTCCCATTCCCCCAAAGAAACTAAAAATGATCAAGAGTCCAAGACCCGAGTTCTGTATCCCTGTCTCAATAGCCAACGATTTCTTGTCCTGCTTATCCAATCCAAATATAGCGCCCATGGAATATCCAGTCACTAAGGCTGTAGTATTATGAGCCATTACTAGAAAGAAGACTGCAGCTATGCAAGCAACAAAGTTGTCCAAATTAGAAAGAAGCGCTCCTAAGACTATGAGCAGAAAGCACATCATTGATATGCGTTCTAGTGGTTTGGCCATTGCTTTGGCAATATCAGGTCGATAGGCTTTCAATAACAATCCCAATAGGATCGGGATGATGATAATGGTGGAAATAGTCTGTATAACCTCTAACCAATTGAGGTCTATGGTCTTCATGATCTTTGCTGTAGGGCCATATGAATTACCATAAAAAGAGAAGTTCAATGGTGTGAATAGTATCGAGGCAATACTGGTTATGGTGGTGAGTGATATGGATAAGGCAACATTGGCCTTCGCCATTGAAGAAATGAAGTTGGAAATATTACCACCAGGGCAAGCAGCAACAAGAAACATCCCTAAAGCCAAACTAGGTTCTGGTTTAAAAAGCCACACAAGAGCAAAAGTCAGAAGAGGTAGCAAAAGTAACTGAGAGATAAGACCGGCTATGAGCTTTTTGGGTGTTGACAGCACTGATTTGAATTTGTCAATGGATAAGTCCAAGGCTATTCCGAACATTATGAAAGCCAAGGTCACATTGACAAAAGTCAGTGCAGTTTCATTAAAATTTATGACTAGATCGTCCAGTTGCATTAGTTGTTCCTAAGCTCAGTAGACATCATAATTTGTTCTTGGATTATTATAGCGTCAATAAATTTTAAGGAATTATAATGATTTTATTTTATAACGGTGACGGTGCCAGTGAACATTTTAGTTTCGAAGAATTCATGAACTTGAATATAGTAGGTGTAGGTCCCTGGTACTATATCATAAATTTGCCAAGCCTCGGTTTCATCATTGACACTTATCAGTTCCTTGGTATGCATAAGACCACCGTAGCGGTCATATATTTCTATATCATAGAATACTTCATTCTCAGCCCAGGCTATGGTCTGAACAAAGAATTTTCGATTTATTTTATTGACTTCATTCTGACTGATTACCGTAGGTAAATAATATCCATCAGGAATGAAAACAAAATCAATGAAAACATCTTCATTCGTTCTACAGCCATATTCTGTGACCAGCTCAAGATTATAGGTGGTATCCGTACCATAATTAACCACAGGTCTCGGACAATCATCACAACTCAATCCATCCGCAGGTGACCAGATAACTTGCTCATAAGCGCCATCGATCTGAGTCGGTATGGTATAATCTTCAAAGGCTTCAATAAATTCCGCTTTTTCACTGAAATCTATAGCAGGTAGTGTATCGTAGGTAAGCGTTATGAAATGCTGTAAGCTGTCACAATTGTATCCTCTGAATCTAGTCACATCTTCATATCTACCATTCGCCGTGTAAGTCTTGCCTTCGTACTCTAAGACCTCACCTGGGCAGAGTACAAATTCCGGGTAGACTTCCATAGGAGGTGGTGAATAATCCAAGGTCACAATGGTCTCTACAGAATCACAACCAGTATCTTGGTACTGAATAATCTTTGCCATCGTACCGCTTTCAGTCAACTCCTCTCCATACCAGTCATAGGCTTCACCGAAACACAAAGTCTCATCTATTTGTTCATAAAGAAATTCGTCATGTGGTGGATTGTAATTCACAGTCTGCATCATACTATCCACACAACCATTAGAATCCTTGGATATGAGTGTAACCGTTTTAATGCCACGATCTTGAAATTGATAAGTAGGATCTGTCTCATCAGAAGTTTCCTCATCTGCAAATGACCAGTTCCATTCCGTAAGATCAGCTTGCTCAGTAAAAGACAAGTCCGAAAACTGTATAGGTGCCAGATAGCAATCATATGAAGTCGAGTCATACTCAAAATCAGTCCTCATATCTGGCAGACGCTCTATTCTGAAGAAAGCTGTATCTGGACAATCTGTCCCTTTATTAGCAATCAGGATGCCTGTATATTCTCCTAATTCTGGAAAATCCAGATTGAAATTTGCTGATACATTATCTGATCTGGAGTAGATGACATCTCCATCAGAATCATAAAATTCCCAATCGAAGGTCCTTAATTCATTACCAAAACTTTGGTTCTCAAAAAAGACTGAACTATCGCCACAAGCTTTGATGACATTTACTAATACATTGGCTCCATTAGCCATTCCGATTTCAGTTCCATCTGCCCGTAAAGCCGCAGTCAATTCTTTGGTGCAAGTCAATGAGTTGAATTGAAAATCTCTATTGACAATACTTAATAATTCTCCATTTCTATATTCCTCGACACAGAGTCCTATAATGTACTGCCCTTCGACAGTCGGTACACCAGAGATGATACCCGTAAATGGATTGATGGTCACGATAGGATCACCTCGCATGGGAGCTTGCGTTGTGTAGGGTGCTATGAATTCCACTGTTTCGAATGGTGGTGTACAATCTTGTGGGTCTGGTCTGGTTGCATTTCCGCAACCACCGCCACCAGGTCCGCCAGCAGCCGTCGGTGTACAAAAGCTGTAGCTTAAAAAATCACCATCCACATCTTCTGCAGAAACATCAATATTGGGTATTGCAAATTGGTTACATATAAATAAAGGGGGTAACTCTTTGAAAGTAGGACTACTATTTCCCAATTCTCTTGCAAGTGGTGTAACTAGCACGTTGAAAGCTACTCCGACATCACCTGGATTTCTGATATTAAGTGCTGTGGGATTACGACAACATCGCTGGTAGGCTATCATATAATTTTCATCATCGACAGGTAAATCCACTTCAAAGATGTAAAAGCCAGACTCGACGCCTACATCCGTAGGTTCATTTCGGCAAGGATCATCCACATATTCTATCTGCTCTGGATCGGAAGGTCTCTCGAAAACTGTATTCACCCACCTCCAATTACCAGGTGAAAGCTCCCTATAAACACCAAACTCTGCTGGGCGGTCAAAACCTGCTGCATTCTGACTTTCTGTATCCCTATACATCGTGAAGGTGATTTCTAACGTAACCACTGTAGAGTCGCTATTAAAAGAAACAAAGCTATAGGTAACGTCTCCACCTACTATGTGATTAGCCTTGGCTGTCAAACCAAATGAAAGGCAGAAAAAGATCAATAGGATCTTAAAGAATGGATTTCGTATCATAGTCATTTTAATTGAATAATGCTCTTATGCATGATCGCTTTAAAGATAGCTAAAATGAGTCTCATTAGGTCTTTACAGTAGAATTTAAGACTCGATTGTCAGCTTCAATATCAATATGACGAGTTGAGTATCAATAAACGCATCAAATCTCCCCTACAAATTTACTAATAAGGCATAAAAAACCCTCTATTGGACTTAAAGTAGGTCAGTACTTATTATTTTTACAGTTCTATAATCACTTCAAAATCAAATGATTATAATTGATGAAAATTAGACTGATGTTCCTGGTTGTGATTTTATTGTGTAGCTGGGCCTGCAAAACTACTCAGCCAAGCTTTGTTAAGGAATCCGACTTCAAGGAGATACGTTCTGTACTATCTAGCCAACAAGCCGCGTGGAATTCAGGGTCTCTGGTTAAGTTTATGGAAGGATATTGGGATAGTCCTCAGTTAGCGTTTATAGGATCTAAAGGTGTAACCCGAGGCTGGGATCAGACTTTGTCAAATTATAGGAAAGGTTACTCGGATAGAGCAGCGATGGGCAATTTGAAATTTGACATCATCGAATTGAAAAGCCTTGGGCCTCAGAGCTGTTTGATGATAGGTCAGTATACTTTGACACGAGAGAATGATACGCCGAGCGGGTATTTCAGTCTCATATGGGAGAAGATAGATGGGCAATGGCTGATTACAACGGACCATACATCTGGATAGATGGAGCTAGCTAAGGTTTTTCCTTTCATCAGTCAATTACGTGGCTATAATAAAGTCTGGTTCAAATCAGATCTGATAGCTGGTCTCACGGTCGGAGCCATCCTCATACCGCAAGCGATGGCCTATGCTGCTTTGGCTGGAGTCCAGCCCGTATATGGATTATATGCGTCATTGGTTCCCATTGTCATCTATGCACTGCTGGCAAGCTCCACAAAACTATCAGTGGGACCAGTAGCAGTTAGTGCCTTGTTGGTCTATGCCGGCATATCGCAAATTGCCACGCCTGGGACTGAGGAGTTTCTCGCAATGATCATAACCGCTGGTCTATTGATCGGCATATTGCAGCTTGCGCTAGGAGTTGCGAGATTAGGGTTTCTGGTGAATTTTCTTTCACATCCAGTTATTGCAGGATTCACTTCGGCGGCTGCAGTAATCATAATTCTTTCTCAAGTCAAAGATGCATTAGGTCTCAGCTTTTCTCAAGCACATGGCAGTTTGGAAACATTAAAATCAACTATTGAAAATATACATCACACCAATGTCGCTACAGCTTTGATTACAGTATCATCGATAGTAGCCATGCTGACTCTGAAGAAAATAAGCAAAAAAATACCTGGAGCTCTATTGATAGTATCCTTGGGCATAGGGCTGAGTTATGCACTGGATTTGAATCAATATGGCGTTGCAATAATAGGTGAGATTCCTTCGGGACTCCCTACGTTCAAGTTTCCAAGCTTTGACATCAGTAAGCTGAATTTATTATTTCCTACTGTACTAAGTGTCACTGTGATAGGCATAGTGGAGAGCATTGGTATTGCCAAGGCATTGGAAGCAAAACACAAAGACCATCAAGTCAATCCCGATCAGGAATTAATTGCCTTGGGATTAGCAAAGGTGGGTGGCGCTTTTTTCCAGGCCATTCCCATATCAGGTAGTTTTTCAAGATCAGCGATAAATAGCGAAAGTGATGCAAAGACAACGCTATCCTCCTTAATTTCTGTTGTCTTGATTGTCATGAGCTTGTTATTTCTAACTGATATTTTTTACTATTTACCCAAAGCAGTATTGTCTGCAATCATCTTGCTTGCAGTGATCAATCTGTTTGATATCAAAGAAGCAAAACATCTGTGGAAGACAGATCGAAAAGACCTGGTGATGATGCTCGTGACATTTGTTTTCACCTTATTTCTGGGTATGGAACTCGGTGTACTGAGCGGTGTCGTACTTTCTATTCTCCATGTATTATATAGTAGCTCTCGCCCCAATGTCGTGGAACTCGGCAATATTTCCGGTACAGCGCATTATAAAGACCTGGAGAGATATGATCAGGCTAAGCGCAATGCGGAAATGCTCATCATCAGATTTGATCATCAGTTGTATTTCGGTAACGCCAGCTTTTTCAAGGAATGGATTTATGAATACGTCAATCAACACGGCAATGATATAAAGCATATTATTCTCGATGCATCACATATAGATTCCATAGATAGTACTGGTATACACGTTCTCAAAGACCTGGATATAGATCTCAAGTCAAGAGGTATCGCTCTGCACCTATGTGAAGCTAGCGGCCCTCTAAGAGATAGCTTATTCAAGTCTGACCTGCTAGGAGAGTATGACAAACATCATCTAAGTGTACATACAGCTGTAACTACCATAAAGGAACAACTAGCCAGGTCTTCTAAGATAATCAGTAGGGCTGCTGATCCCTTACAGACGAACAAAGACTTGTAGCAATTGTCGAATGGATTACATGGTGACGTTATTAGTTCAGAGTCTGATCCATATAGCAAATACTCACGAATTCCTTAATAATAGTTTATTGTCTATTGCAGCAAAGCTCTGGAAAGAGGGATAGATTTACATCTTTGTGAGAAATTTAAAGTCATCAGGAGATTCCTTGCCAATAGTACTACTGTAGAAATTAGCCCATTATAATTTAATATGAACTTGTGAGTCACAACACCACCTTATCGAAATTAGAAAAAATCATCAGGGACAGCTTTTCAGCCAAGCAGCTCATCAAAATGCGTATCACCAAACCTAAAGATCCGGATAATCCCATAAACGAGATTGTCATAAGGCCTGTACAACTTAAAAAGGGTTCACAGCTTCAGTTCGTCTACAAAGAGTCGACACGAGACATCACCAAGAATTACTCCATTCATCTCGCGTGGCAAGGCATAGCTGCACATATGACCGAAGATTATAAATTCCTATCTGTAGTGACGATGGACAGAATCTTTCAATATGATGCATTGAAAGACCGCTTGGCTACAGCTAAAAACAAACAGGCTAAAAAACCTCAGCTAGATCATGATAATATAAAGTCAGTTAAGATAAAACCTGACGCCGCCTTTCTAAGCTTGCTTGGAATCACTTCTGCTAATGGAAAAGTCAAATCAGATAAGCAAGCTAAATTCAAACAGATCAACCGATATATAGCAATCCTGTCACCTTTACTGGAATCACTTGCTTTGCCTGAGGTTTTCAAAGTGGTGGATATGGGCTCTGGCAAAGGATATCTGACCTTTGCTCTATATCAGCACTTAGTTTCTAAAGGACTTTCTCCAATTATCAAAGGCATAGAACTCAGACCCAAACTGGTAAAACAAAGTAACAAGATAGCTGAAGAATGCGGATACAGTAAACTCAGTTTCCAAACTGGAGAAATCCTAGCCGCGGCATCTGAAGAAATGGATATTCTCATTGCCCTGCATGCTTGTGACACGGCAACAGATGATGCCATTATTGCTGGTGTGAAAAACAAAGCGCAACTCATAGTTTGCTCACCCTGTTGTCATCAGCAAGTAAGAAAGGATATGATGACGACTGGAATTATGGAATCCATTACGAGCTACGGTATTCTGCTGGAACGTCAAGCTGAAATCTTAACGGATACCTTACGGGTCTTGATTATGAATTACTGTGGTTACAAGACTAAAGTCATCGAGTATGTTTCCGCAACACATACTCCGAAAAATTTGTTACTTGTGGGCATACAAGATGGTAGAGAGCCTGATTCCAAAATTCTCGAACGTATCGAAGAACTCAAAAATCTATTTGGTTTGAAGAGCCATTATCTTGAAAAACTTTTATCTGAATTTTAATATGAATCAAATGATTGATTGGAAAATAGCCAAGGAATACGAAGACATAACTTATAAGAAAGCTGATGGTGTCGCTAGGATAGCCTTTAATAGGCCAGAGGTGCGGAACGCCTTCAGACCCAAGACTGTGTCTGAATTATTTGAAGCGTTTGTTGATGCCAGGGAGGATCGGTCCATTGGTGTTGTATTGTTATCAGGTGAAGGTCCATCACCCAAGGATGGCGTACATGCTTTCTGTTCGGGCGGAGATCAGCGGGTGAGGGCTAAGACTGGCTATAAGGGCGAGGATGGCGTTTCTCGACTGAATATCTTGGAGGTGCAGCGACTGATCCGGTTTATGAATAAGGCTGTAATAGCTGTTGTACCTGGTTGGGCTGTGGGTGGCGGACACAGCTTGCATGTGGTCTGTGATCTGACGATAGCCAGTAAGGAACATGCTATTTTCAAACAAACGGATGCGGATGTCGCCAGTTATGATGCGGGTTATGGTTCGGCTTATTTGGCTAGGCAGGTAGGGCAAAAGCGAGCGAGAGAAATATTCTTTCTGGGTAGAAATTATTCTGCGCAGGAGGCTTTTGAGATGGGGATGGTGAATGCTGTTGTGCCTCATGAAGAATTGGAAGACACGGCCTATGAATGGGCGCAGGAAATACTGGGCAAAAGTCCCATGGCGATCAAGATGCTGAAATTTGCTTTTAACATGATAGATGATGGTCTAGTGGGGCAACAGATATTTGCTGGTGAAGCGACACGGCTGGGCTACATGACTGATGAGGCTGAGGAAGGGCGAAATGCCTTTCTGGAAAAGCGAAAACCAAACTGGGATAAGTTTCCTAAGTTTCCATAGGGGTGGTAAAGTAATCAATGATTAGTTTTCAGTGAGTAGTATGTAGTGACTGGTAATCAGTGGATAGTTATCAGTGGATAGTTATCAGTGATAGTTATCGGCAGGGAAATTTAACTAAATAAAGTAACTAGAAATCCTATACTTGTATGAGAAGTTACTCCTTTGAGTTTTTACCAGAAGAAAATCTTGAGAAAAGGATATGGACTGGAAATATAATTAAATCAAGAATCAAACCGCCTGCAGGAGATGCAGCAGTTCTGTCACTTAAAAGCTTTGATTTGGATAGTGGAATATTCAACTAGAATTATTTCGAGTGATTAATAACTATATACCTGCATCACATCATTGTTATTGGCAATGACCAGATAATTAATATTTCCACTCTTGATGGTAGTAGCAGCCCTTACATCTTTGTCAGCGGATATACCTGTTTCGATAGATCTCTGTAGCGAAACTTTATCTCCATCAAAACTCAAGAGACTACCCTTCCCGGCATCGCTCCTTGTTGTTTCCACTTCTCGCTGATACATGTTCCCCGCAATAAAAACTTCTTGCTTGCCATCATGATCAAAGTCATCCACTGCTATACCATAGATAGGTGATATCTGTGCTTCGCTCGGTAAAGGCACTGCTGTGAATTGTCCATTATTATTTCTGAATAAAGTATTTGAGAACGTTTGAGCTTCTTGCGTTATGGTGCTGGCTGACATATGGCCTTCGAGCACTTGGTCTATAGTCGCAAGACCGAAATCTTTATACTTGGGAAATTTATCACTTACAAATGGCATTTGCTCTGTGGAGCACTGTTTACCTCTTACTGGGAAGCATTGTCCATTCTCGTAGTAACCCAGGTATACATCATTAGTACCATTATTATCAAAGTCATCTACGAATAGTTTGAAGGGTTCTTCAGCACTGGCTTTGTATTTGATATTATGTCCTAGATTACCTGCGATCAAATCCTGGTCACCGTCACCATCCACATCCACAGCTGCTACTGTATTCCACCAGCCTTTAGTATTATCTAAACCTAAACTACTGCTGATGTCATCGAACGTGGACCCTAACGCATAGACCTTGATTCCCATCCACTCTCCGGTTACTATCAACTCAGACTTGCCATCACCTGTGACATCTGCTACCTGAGCCGCTGTAACCATGCCTAAGCCTTTCATATTGTTGCAGACTTCAGCAGTTACTTCTGTAAGTTTACCCTTATCGTTCCTATATATCTGGCTATCTGTCGGCTTCCCATACTCTCCTGGCACTTGCCGCCCACCTACGAACACATCCATGTCACCATCACCATCATAATCCAATGGCTGTACCACTGAGCTACTGATTCTCGGACTTTTGAAATTTCCATCTTTAGTGAATTTTCCTTTTCCGTCATTGAGGTAAAGCCTGTCCGCGTAATTAGCAGAACCGATAGCATTTTCAGAACCTCCAGAAGAAACTAGTAAGTCATTGTCGCCATCGCCATCAACATCAAAAAATGCGGCTCCGCCATCTTCATACACTTTGTCCTCAAGTAGAAAATTCCTCGAAACATTGAAACCTCCTCCGCCTGTATTAAAAAGTAAAATAGATAGCTGCCCTGTTGCTGACCCTATGAATAAATCCTCTAAGCCATCACCATTGGCATCTCCTTTGGTCAAGACTGGCCCTAAGCTGGAAGTGCGATAAGGCAAGAGTACCTGCTTCTCGTAATCGTCATAAGTATTTTCAACATGCTTGATAGCCATGTTCTTTAAGGGCTTGAACATTTCAGATTTCGCTAGACCACGCGGAGCTTGCTGATTAGCCTCAGCTTGTTTTATTTTTAATGTCTGATTGGCTTTGATATTAGATAATACTGTCATTTTATCATCTGGCCATTTTACAGTTATCTTATCTACCTGTGTTGCACTCCCTAAGCCAAAATGAGCAAGTGTCTGTGAGCAGGACATATAGCCTCTGTAAGGTGTATATTCAGAATAATATTTCTGATTACCTACAGTAAGTTCTATTGCAGCGTTGAAAGCTTTCTTATTAGCAGTTGATCCTTCCAGTTCTATGTTCAAATAATTATTCAGCTTGTTCTCATTGGCCATATTCTGATATAGATCAGCCTTCATATTCATATTATTGATGATGAGATCCATATCGCCATCATTATCGAAATCTGCATAGGCAGCACCTTGTGACCAGCCTTTTTTATCAAAGCCCCATTGTTCATTCATTTTCTTGAAACCCAACTGTCCATCATTTCGATAAGCGTAATTAGCTATTTTAAAGCTAGGTGCTTCATTGACTATTTCCATAGGATTGACAATGATGGTTCCCCCCGCCTTAGCAGCTTCTTTATGCTTTTCGCTAATAAATTTATCTCTCCATTTTTCGTAATCTTTATTCCTGATCTCTTTCATGAGACCATTGGTTACTATGAGATCGCGATACCCATCTTGATCAAAGTCGACGAATAAAGGTGTCCAACTCCAATCAGTATTTGAGACACCGGATAATTGTGCTATTTCACTGAATGAGTTATCACCATTATTCAGCTGCAGTGCATTGAACATGTATTGATAATGGTATCCTGCTTGTGCCAGTTTGTAGAATTTTTCGGGATTCATTCCACTCATGTTCGTTTTCTGTCGGAAATTGTCTTCCGCTACCATATCCGCCACATAAATATCCAAGTGACCATCGTTATTGATGTCAGCAATGTCCACCCCCATGCTGAAATTACTCATATGCTTGAGGGTTTGATTAGCAACATTGGTAAATGTGCCATTTCCATTATTATGGAGGAATAGATCGGCCTCGTCATAATCGCAAGCCACATATAAATCTGGCCACCCATCCTTGTTATAGTCAATATTGGTAACACTGAGACTGTAGGTATAATTCGTAATCCCACTTGCATCGGTTACATCAGTGAACTTTCCCCCATCGTTACGGTAGAGCTTATCTGTATATTTCAAATCTACTTTACCTCTCAGATCTTTTTTTCCTTCTAGAGAATTAGGGGGTTGATTAGCGATATAGACATCTAAATCTCCGTCTTTGTCGTAGTCAAAAAAATTGGCCATAATTGAATAGCCTGCATCATCCAGACCCATTTCTTTGGCGCGATCAGTATAGGTGCCGTTCTTGTTATTGATATAGAATACGTTGTGGCGTTTGTCAGAATTATCATACATGAACTTACAGACATAGATGTCATCATAGCCATCTGCATTGATATCGACCACTGCTATTCCTGAAGACCAATTACCGGCTGTGATACCGTAAGCTTGGCTTTCGTCCTTGAATTTTAAGTTGCCTTTATTGATGTACAGTTTGTCAGATTCCATGTTGGAAGCAAAGTAAATATCTTGTAAGCCGTCGCTATTAGCATCCAAAACTGCGACACCAGCACCTTGCAGCATTCCTTCGAAGGTCAGAGAGTTTTGCTCAGGAGTCTCAGTGATTGTGTTGGAAAAATTTATACCGTTAGCGGCATTATCCGTGAGGTTGAAAATCTTGATGTCTTCACTATCGGTAGCAATTGTAGAATTGCTGGCATTGTTGGATCCTGAGTTGGTAGACGTTGTGGAACTGTCCTGGCAGGCATGCAGGATAAGAGATAAACCTATGCACCAAAGTAGTGATTTCTTCATTCTTGAGATGGTTAAAATTAGTTATGCAATATACCTCTATTGCTCAAAAATACGGACAGCTTGTAAAGGTTAAATACTATACTCTCCCAATGCTATCTGAGGGTAATAAGATCTTGAGCGATTGTGGTATGATGTTGAAATGCAAAGGTTCATCGAAAGTCTTGCTTTCGCCATCCACATGATAATAATAGGGCTGTTCCATACTAACAGTAACAGATTGAGCCTTTTTGATTTCGACTAAGGCGCTATTGTCCAATGATTTATTGAGCATACGCCAAGAGGCACCTAGGGTTCTGAGTAAAGATGCTTTCTTGATAAATACCACATCCAACAAGCCATCTGTAAGCTTAGCTAGCGGAGCGATATGGAAATTGTAACCATACATGGCAGCATTAGCAATAGCCACCACGGTGTACTCTCCTGTTATTTCTTCGTCATCCATCTTGACCCTGTACCGCTCAGCTTGAAAGGCCATCAGTTCTTTACTGACTATACTTGCATACATCCGCAACCCACGTTTAGTATCTTTATCAGCCTTATAAGCTATTAACGCATCAAAGCCAATACCCGCTAAATTCAAGAAAAATTCTCCATTGACAGTGCAAGTGTCTATGGTAAGCGTCTCTCCATTGTTAATCTTATGAATTGCCTTGACTGAATTACGGCCCATGCCCACATGCATCGCAAATCCATTGCCAGATCCATTAGGCAGTATGGCTAGAGTGGAGTTGCTATGCGTGACAGGCCCTGCCACTTCGTTGACAGTGCCATCACCACCACAGGCGACTATGATGTCTACGCCTGACGCAACAGCTTGTTGCGACAATTCTTTACCGTGTCCTCGAGCTTGAGTTTCGACGTAACTGAAGTCAAATTTCTTGTGATCAAGATGATTCCTGATCAGTGTAAGCATATCCTCCTTATTCTTGTAACCCGATACAGGATTAACTATGAATTGTATACTTTTCCGTTCACCCATCGAATGGATTACTCCTACGTGATTGCTTTATTTCTGACCAGCTTTCAAGACTGATTGAGAATACAGTTCGTTATCGTCCTCATCTATGATTCTGAAAAAATATACCCCCGCTGCCAAGTCTGTCAAGTCCCAAACAAAAAAGTTATCCATGATTTTAAAATCACTCTCAACAACGATCTGTCCTATCCTATCGTATAGTAAAACCTTAACAGGCATCTGCGAATCGAAGTGTACTGTAACCTGATCGATGAATGGATTAGGAAATATCTTTGAAATTTTGAACAGATCGAATCCATTACAATCTTCATCTATCGTATTATCTGAAATATCAATTGCATCGGGATTAATTAACACATCGGCATCGTTACAATCCAGTGCATTATCTACAAAACCTACAGGATTCCAAGTGATACAGGTATCCACAAACATCGCCTCATTGCCATAACCATCCACATCCACATCCTGATAATATCGTATGGTAGGTAGTCCATCATCTGCCCTACCTGTACAATCATTATCTACAGAATCACATATTTCCGGGCTATCAGGATTAATGGCTGGATTAGAATCATCACAATCCGTATTATCTATTACGAAACCTGAAATAGGGTTTGCTCTGCAAGTATCCACCAGTAATATCGGATTACCGAAACCATCACCATCAGAGTCCCTATAGTACCTGAAGATCTCCAGATTCTCATCTATCTGACCTGAACAATCATTATCCACCCCATCGCAAAATTCTATTGCATCAGGATTTATTGCATCGTTGTCGTCATTACAATCAAGGGCATTGGCTACAAAACCTGCTATGGGGTTAGCTCTACAAGTATCCACAGGGACATTTACATTTCCATAGCCGTCTCCGTCAAAGTCCTGAAAGTAGGTATACAATTGCAAGCCTTCATCGATCTCTTTGGAGCAGTTATTATCTATGCCATCACATATTTCAGAGGCCATGGGATTGATCATAGGATCATTATCATCACAATCTTGATAATTATAAAATCCATCGCCATCCACATCCACATAAAAAATGGACTCTGCTTTAATAAGAACATCTTCTGCAATTTCTACACCTATTCTTCTACCTGGCACATCGTCCGCGGGTGGATGAATGCCGCCCCATATTCTAGACAAACTAGTCTGATCTGAAGCATCACGATAGGTAGCCCACTGTAAAGTGACATCGACACTGGGCCCATCTTCAAAAACCAAAAACTCATTGGCTGGCGCTACAAATTCTGCCATTCCTCCTGGAAAGAATTCATCACCTGTGATATAAGCAAGTATGTCTGCAGCGGCTCTTGAATAAGTGGAGTGTCCAGAGACATACCCCGCAAAAGGCGGTGTGACAAAAGACGGCCGTTGATATGGCCACCATTTCTCTGCCAGTATCCAACCCACTCCAGCAATATCAGAATCTGGATTATCTATAAAGTCAGGCCCTCTCCAAGTATAGAGTTTAATCTTTCCTATATTCTGTCCATTGGACCCGGCAAGTGGATCGCCTGCTGCGATTATTTCTATCTTATCATCTATGAGCGGTATGCCTGCCGGATGATAATTAGGGAAATTTTCGATTGTGGATTGCCCTCTGGCTGCCATGGTTCTAATAGCGGACACAGGTCTCAAGTAATCATACCAACCCTTGATCCCCCAAGCCGTCACAGCACAATCATGCATGGCACTGCCCAGCAAAAAATAAGCTTTAATGTCCCACTCCAGTGGTTCTATTTCATCTGTAATGCCTTTATAGCTTCTCACGAATTCTGGATGATCATGCACATAATTCATAATAGTAAACCAGTGACCCGGTGGTGTTTCTGAATCTGGTCCATCAGCCCAGAATTCCGCCAGAACTCTGGCGTAATCTGCCCTAGGTACCATGTTAGGGGCATAAGCTAGACCAGTACTGGGATTCAGGTCATGACCTAAACTAGCATCACCTCCTTCCAGCATGTCGTAGAAAGCGGGATACTCCTGTATGGAGGAAGGCAATTGTGGTATATTTCCTATGGAGGCTGGTGAGATATCCCACATGACACCATCTGCTGGATCCAAATGACTGCCCCATACCGATACCATCGCAAATCCATCAAGAAATGCTTCTGAAAGCTCGGTTTTCTCATCCAGGTCAACATAGGGCGGAGGACCTGGATCATGATAGACATGGTAATCAAAATTATCTCTGTTGTAAACTGTAAGATCATTTTCACTCAAGGCGAAAGGCACTACCTGTCCCCACTCAGGGCTCAAAAACTCTGGTGTATTGAAGGGAATCGGATTTCCAGACTGATCTATGAAAACATCCAAGGTCAAAGGTTGCCACCTGTTAGGATCCTCAGGTTCTTGGATGACGGTATCCAGCATGATCAAAGGATCATTGACTGGCATATAAGCGGTGTTGCCATAGGATATCTGTTCATTGGAGCCATCTTGTAAACCAAAGGCCATAATCTGATTAGCAATATAATTGCCCAAGGCTGCAGGATTCCCATTTTGATAATTATCGATAGTATAATTGAAATTGAGACCTTCATCTTGCATCTTCTGCCGAATACTATTTCTGATTTCACTGAACCATCCCGGAGATACCCTGAATCTGCGTGACATCAAGGTGTAAATACCGTGAGATATGGCAATACGAACGACTTCATCATTTGACTCTGCATAATCAGGTAGATCTATGGATGGACAGGTATAGCCCTGAATGGTCTTACCTATCAAGTAGGTGTCTGCTCCAGAATCTGCATTGAGCAAGGCCCATATATCATACATTAGAACACTGGAATGCCACAAATTTCTTGCATGGACAGTAGGTCTCGCAAAGTCATTTCTGATCGCATGCAGCACCTCCTCATTCCAATCTCTAGCTATACTGTGATCCTGAGCAACGGTGAAATCAGGAGTGGCAAATACAGAAAGAAAAATTACAAATACAAATATAAAAAGTCTCATAATTACTTTTAAATGCTTGATTTACAGATGTGTAAAGATACTATTCTTTTTTAATTTGAATTATATCCATCCTTATAAGAATGATTCAAAGTATGGCTAATATTGGGGTATATTTCCTTTTACAGAAAACTCTGTATGAATTAAACGAACTCTAACTAAAATTCGTTACGAATCTGAATAAACGTCTTTAAATTTTATGGTAAAGATAGAACTAAACCAATCAGAACAGATAGATCAGTTGATTACAGAATCCCACTTACAACCGGTTGCCATATTCAAGCACAGCACCAAGTGCGGCATAAGCAGATTCGTACTTAAGGATTTTGAATCTGAAATAAGGATCATGGATAGCTCTGCATTCAAATACTATTATCTGGATCTGATCCGATACAGATCCATTTCGGACGAATTGGCAGAGCGATTTTCAATCAGGCATGAATCTCCACAACTACTGGTGATCAAGGAAGGAAAAATAATCCATCACAGTTCACATTCTGAAATAAGAGCTGGCTCCATCCTATAATTTTAAATGAAATAGGGTAACTGACTAGTTCTCAGTTACCCTATTTCGCCTTTCATTGATTAATTTCTTGTTCAAGGATTAATTTCCTTTTTTCTTTCTGGACATGGCTTTTCTGCTTGCGGGCTGGCGCTCACCGTTCTTGGCGGGTGGTGTCGTTGCAGGCTCCGTTTGTTTTCTATTTGTCGTATTAGTGGCGGGTTCTCCACTCCTTTCTGTCGTACTTCTCGAACTCGTATTATTTGCTGAATTATAAGTTTTGGAAAAAGTCTTGATAAGCGTTCCTTGATTGACTTGATCATTAAGGAGCATACCATTGACTATGGAAAGTTCTTCCATATCCGTGGATGCTATACCGAGAGCGGTAAAAGCTTGTTGTAAAGTTCCTGACTGCTTGACCGTTTGAATTTTGATACGCGTGGGCTGAACATTGATCTTGGATTGATCGGTCAATTGATTGAAATTAGTAGCTATCCATTTGAATATTTCAGAGTAGCTATTAAAGGTGCTTTGCTCTGATACACCATGAAAAACATAGATCAATCCATCCTTCTGGATATAGTAACTGATAATTCTTGTAGTCTGGCTGGCCTGAGTCTGTTGCCCAGCTTGAGGTAGCTGGTCAGATAACACTGCATAAGCTTCAAAACCATTGATTCTAGTTCGTTGCTGTTCTACCACTGTCAGTTTAAACTGTTCACTTGCTGCCTGCGCGGCTGTTTCCAGGGTCTTTTCAGGAGACAAGGTAAAGACTACCAACGCTTTGCCATCAGCTGGTGCCATCTGCACCTGCTGAGGAGAATTAGCTACCTGCCAGTCACTGGGTACAGGAAATCGAAACTTCAATTCAGGGTGGTAAAAATATCCATTCTCCACATAACCAGCTCTAGGATCTTCGCCATATATCAGACCATCTATCCTGTTCAGATATTCGTTTCGGCCTATCTTGAGGTTACTGAGTCCGAGCTCCTTTTGCATGGCATCTGACATCTCGTGGACCTTGGCATTTCTATTAACAGGATTCGGGTGGGTAGATAGAAAGTCTGGGATATTCTGACCAGACTTGGCAGAAAGTCTGCTGAGTGTATTGAAAAAATCGGCCATTTCGTGAGAATCATAGCCTATCATAGTACTATATCGCACTCCTAGCTTATCTGATTGACTTTCATGATCTCTACCGAACTTTAAAAACATCAGGCCTAGTCCCTGCCCTGCTTCGTTTGCAAAATTCCGAAACTTCTCACTTGCCACAATTCCGACCATGAATCCCAATTGGCCCAAGGTCTGTTGGGTTTGTTGCTTAGCACTATGTCTTGCTGTGATATGCCCTATTTCATGACCGAGTACTCCAGCGAATTCTGCTTCATTGTTAAAATGTGCCATGATACCTCTAGTGAAATAGACATAACCACCCGGCAATGCAAATGCATTTACGACAGGGCTATCTAATAATCGGAAACTGTAAGTGAGGTCTGGTCTGTGCGATATGGCACCCATTGCTTTTCCTTTCTCATTGATGAAAGCTTGCAAGCCCGGATCATCATACATTCCATAAGCTGCCTTGATGCTTGGGTCTGCTTGGTCACCGGCAGCTTGCTCTTGAGCAGAAGACATCAAGGAAAGTTCCTTCTTTCCAGTCACTGGGTTTCTGGAGCAGGCGTAGAAGATGAGAATGGCCAGAAGAATCGAAAGGGTCAGATAAATATGACGTTTCATAAGAAAACGAGCTTTTTGTTGGTTTAATTAATTTTTATTAGAACTCATATCAGTGCAGGATGTTATATAACAACTCAAAGTAAATTAGGCGAATTTAGTTTCATTATAAAGCTATATTTAACTTTCCAAATCTGCCCTATTTGAATATTAAGACCAAGATACCGTCTTTTTTCACGTTAATGAATCTCTTCTGTGGCTTTTCGGCCATTTTAATGGCAGACTTACACCTAAGTACCATTCTCTTATTGACAGGAATGTTCTTTGATGTACTTGACGGCTTGGTAGCCAGGATGTTAAAGGTTCAGAGTCAATTCGGTAAAGAACTGGATTCTCTTGCAGATTTAGTGAGTTTTGGGGTTGCTCCGGCCTATCTATATACCTTGGTGATGCCAGTAGATCATTGGGTGATGTACATCCCAGCGTTTTTCATACTTATAGGCAGTGCAGTAAGACTTGCTGTATTCAATCTCAGACCACCGACCAAGTATTTTCTTGGGCTGCCGACCCCAGCCAGTACTTTCTTCTTGGCTGGCTTATTCATAGGGGTTGAATTTGATAGTGAGATCATGAATACTTTAATCAACTACCCTGCCCTCTATGCAGCAATTCCTCTTATCTTGATGAGTCTTAATCTGAGTAAGCTCAAAATGTTCTCATTCAAACAAGTGGGTTCTAACCTAAACTTCAATATTTTCATATTGATCTGCCTTTTGGTATTTGCTTGCCTTACTTTTGTAAACTATAAGATGGCGATGCCTGTTGGAGTAATCATATATGTGATACTCTCTTTGGCGTACAGCATCAAAACAAGAGAAGATAACAGCAAAGACACAAAATGGCAATAATAATCACAGATGAGTGTATTAATTGTGGTGCCTGCGAACCAGAGTGCCCAAACAATGCAATATATGAAGGTGGCGTGGAGTGGGCGATTTCAGATGGCACTTCCATCGTAGGCGATTTTACCTTGGAAACGGGTAAAATTGTTGATGCAAAAGCTCCTCAAGAGCCTGTAGAAGATGACTACTACTATATCTCTCCAGATAAATGTACTGAATGTCAAGGTTTCCACGAGGAGCCTCAATGCGCAGCTGTATGTCCAGTAGATTGCTGTGTTCCTGACGAAGATCGAGTAGAAACAATAGAGCAGTTACTTACTAAGAAGGCTAACCTTCATTTATAATCAGTTACCCAATATAAGAATGGCCTGTCATCTGACAAGCCAATTTTATCTCGTGTAGAGGAAGTTGGTGATTTAATCTAAACAACTTGGTTTAGATTCCTAGCCAGTTTTCGTACTCCTCAGTGGAGAGTGAAATACTACTAGTCTTAATGGTTTTCTTTTCTTCTCGCTTAAACAAGCTTGAAAAGAAGTTAAATAATCTGTTCATGGTAGGTATTTATAAAATTTGCAGAGTATGACTATTACGCTAATACTATTATAGACGAAAAACGTTCCAAAATGGTTGGTTGTTAATGAATTATCTAATAAAAAGTAAAATATTTGTCTTACAACCTTTTTGAAGGCACAAAATTAAGCGTAATATGCTCTTCAGTCAACACATATGAGAAAAAATGCTTATGCATAATAAGTTAAATTCAAGTAGATTCCACGTGCTAAGTTTCTACTCAACTCAGCTTAACGGACATATCACTATTAACTAAATTATATATTAGAGATTAGTCTAATAAGAATTTCATTATTATTGTAAGGAAATGATGTTTCAATCTCAATTAAGACTGTTAATATTCGCAGTACTCTGTCCAATGATGCTTTCTGCATTTTTTGCTTGTAAGCATAAATCTTCTGCATCTCCTACCGGAATTAGCTTCCTTTCGATAGACATACCCAAGGCTAAGCTTTCAATAGAAGATTCAGCTGCCATTATTGTGGATGTAAGAACGCCAGAAGAAATATCAGGTGGTAAGATCTCACATTCTGCTCTTGAGCTGGATTATCGTGCTGCGGATTTTAAAGAAAAATTGGGTCAACTGGATAAAAATAAAAAATACCTCATTTATTGCAAGAGTGGTGGCCGAAGCGGTAAAACGCTTGAGATGATGAAAACCATGGGTTTCATTGACTGCTCTGATTTAGATGGAGGATATACAGCATGGGAAAATGCGCATTGATAACTTGAAAAATGAAAACATGAAAAAATTACTCTTTGTCTTTATTACGGCCATATTGGCTACAACTCTTTCTGCCCAGAAGATGGATTTCTGGCTAGATGCCGGTCTGAAAGCTCAGTATGGCTTCACAGCTCTGTACAATGCTAATACCACCGAGGGCAATCTCTGGGACAATACGCTAACTTCAGGAACTAAATACGGAGTCAAGCTAGGTATCAACTGGAACTACACGGGAATCTCGTTTGATATAATGAGAGGAAAAACCAAGGGGCTCTTCCAAGATGTGGGAGACGCTTCCAGAGGAGATAGGGAAGTCAGTGTCGAGTCAACTGACGTTTATGTTTTATTCAGAAATGCTAAACACAAAGGCTATTTTGAGCTCGGTCCCAAGATCTCGTTCATAGGTGATGTACGTACTCAGAGAATCGGCGGTAACGGAGAGACTGATAATCCCAACATAGAATCATTTTATGAAACCAGAAATCTAGGGGCGGTCTTAGGTTTTGGTACTTATATACTGGGTCCAGAAGATGGACGATTCAGTGGTATATTCGGCCTGCGATTTGAATATGGTTTTCAAGATCTGGTCAATAGTGCAGGAAGTGCAGAAGGTGCTGACAGACAACCTGTTAATTATACAGGATCTGAAGTCGGTACTACCAATCCTATTTTTGCAGGAATCGTATTCGAATTGAACTGGGGTATTGGTGGCGTAGGTCAGGCGAGATGTGGAGAAAGATCAAAGTTCATCTGGTTCTGAGATTTGAAGTCATATAGGTTTAAAATAAAAATAGGCTGCTTCGATTTTAGAAGCAACCTATTTTTTATATAACACCCTTACTTATTAGACATAGAATTGATGTGTCTCCCCTACGTCATATTACAAAAGAATATCATATTTAATTTTCTTGATACGTAAGTCATTGACTTTCTGACTAATGCGTCAAAAAATATTTTGCTTGAACTAGCTGATTCAGTTGCTGTTATTAGGATATGAAGGTGTACAACTTGTATAGAAAGCAGCTCGTCAATAGTTCCATTGCGGAAGTTTGGGATTTTTTCAGCTCTCCTGAGAATCTGGATGAGTTGACACCTGGTGACATGGGTTTCGATATCATTACCGAGAGACCCATCCCCAAGATGTACGAAGGTCAGATCATAGAATATAAAGTGAGACCCATACTGAACATTCCATTATTCTGGAGAACTGAGATCACTTCAGTAGAACAAGACAAATCTTTCGTAGATGAACAACGTAAAGGCCCTTATTCCTTGTGGCGACATAAGCACATCTTCGAACAGCACCCAGAGGGCGTGATGATGACTGATTCTCTAGAATATGCCCTACCCCTCGGACCTTTGGGTTCCATAGCACATACGCTATACGTAAAATCCAAGCTACACCAGATATTCGATTTTCGTTATGAGAAGGTAGAGGCCATCTTTAACCAAAAGCCTTTATAATAGTTTTGAAACTATCTGCTTTCAGTGATGCTCCTCCGACCAAGCCTCCATCCACATCTGGTTTTGAGAATAGCTCTTTAGCATTGTCTGGTTTGACGCTTCCACCATACAATATGGATATGTTCTGTGCTGATGCCTTATCATATTGCTTTGCGATAGCAGCTCGTATGAACTTATGCATTTCCTGAGCTTGCTGGGGACTGGCCGTAACACCTGTGCCTATTGCCCATATCGGTTCATAGGCTATGATGACTTGTTCTAATTGCTTGCTCGACAACTGGAACAAGCTCTCATTTAATTGCTTCAATACGTATGCTTCTTGGGTTTTTGACTTTCTGATTTTTAGAGGCTCTCCACAGCAAAAAATAACCTCGAATCCCTTGTCTATCAGTTTATTGACTTTAAGCTTTAGCAGTCTATTGGATTCCTTAAAGTATTCTCGACGTTCTGAATGGCCGATGATTACATGATTGACTCCTATAGAGCTGAGCATCACGTGGGATACTTCTCCAGTGTAGGCACCTTTGTCTTCTTGATGACAATTCTGAGCGGCGATGTGTACTTTGGGATTCTTGTCTGACAAGGCAGCCATGTGATATAAGTAGGGCGAAGGACTGCCTAATATCACTTGCATACCACCTTTTAGCTTGACTTCTGCCAATTCTGTGCATAGAGCACGTGCAGATGGCAAATCCAAATTCATTTTCCAATTTCCAGCTACTATTTTCTTTCTCATCTAACGATTATTTATATGTTTTTAATTATAAAACTGCTTTGTAGAAATATCAGTCTTTTCCCATATTTTGAGCTGCTTAACTTGCAATATTTTGAGTCCATCCACACCATATATCCACAGAGACATCAGCTGGTTGTCCTTTAATTATAGAGTCCTGCAAGAGGCGATGGATAAAAATGTTCCCTTGTATGAAAGAATCAAATTCCTCTCAATCTATTCAGCCAATTTAGGTGAATTTTTCAGGGTGAGAGTCTCTACTTTGAAGAATCTGGTCAGATCAGGAAAAAAGACTCAGAAAAGCCTTGAATTCCAGCCAGCTCAGGTTCTGAAGCAAATATTGAAGATCGTCACTCAACAGCAAAAAGAGTTCAGTGAGGTATTTGAAAATGACATAAAGCCAGCCCTCAAGGAAGAAGGAATTAGAATTGTCACTAATAAAAATCTTACTAAAGAACAGAAAGAATTCATACACAGCTTCTTTAATGACAATCTTATTCCAAGCATACAACCTATGCTCCTATACGGAACCAAAGTCAGGCCTTTTCTCCAGAATAGTGCCCTCTACCTAGCTGTGCACATGGTCGGTGATGATAACAAGGGTAAACAAGAATTCTATTATGGGCTGGTTAAAATTCCTTCCATTTCCAATGATCGGTTCATAGAACTTCCACCTAGAAAAGACAATCGAGAACTTATATTTCTCGATGATCTGGTGAGAGAGATTATCCCATCCATTTTCCCGGGCTTTAATATCCTAGGGAGCTATTCCATCAAACTGACTAGAGATGCTGAACTCTACATCGATGATGAATACAGTGGTGACCTCGTCATGAAAATCAAGAGAAGCCTGAAGAAAAGACACATAGGTCCAGCAGCAAGATTGGTCTATGATAGGTCGATACCAGAGTATTTTTTGGATTATCTCAAAGTTGTCTTTAAAATTGAAGATCTGGATTTGATACCTGAAGGCAGTTACCATAATAACTTCGACTTATCACAACTTCCTAACTACGGTAAACATCAGCTAAAGGATATATCCTTACCACCGCTGGAATATTTGCCCATCAGGAAAAAGGACGACCTTTTCAATGCAATTCAGAAACAAGACCACCTGCTTTATTATCCATACCATTCCTATGATCTCGTTGTAAGATTCTTTGAGGATGCAGCTGTGGACGAGACCGTTACGCATATCAATATTATACAGTATAGAGTGGCCAAGGAATCCAAGATCATGGAAGCCCTGATGCTGGCTGTGAAGAATGGCAAGCAGGTGACAGCCTTCATAGAAGTCAAAGCTAGATTTGATGAAGAAGCCAACCTTTATTGGGGTGAGAAACTGGAGAAGAGTGGGGTTAAAGTATTTTACTCCATGCCTGGTCTTAAGGTACATTCCAAGATGGCCATGATAAGACGCGTCGTCAAGAAAAAAGAAGAACTATATGCCTATCTGAGCACTGGTAATTTTCACGAAGGTACTGCAAAGGTGTACACCGATTTTGGGTTATTTACTGCTGATTCACGTATAATAAATGAGGCAAGAAGTATATTTCATTACCTGGAGACAAAGAAGGATCCTATCGAAGAATTCAAATACTTAGGTGTAGGTCCTTTTAATCTTAAGAAAAAACTGAAGAAACTCATTCAGGTCGAAATAGATAATGCAAAAAAAGGAAAAGTAGCCAAGATAATCATGAAAATGAATAGTCTGGAAGATTCTGAAATGATCAAGTTATTATATAAGGCCAGTCAGGCAGGTGTAAAAATAGATCTTATTGTAAGAGGTATTTGCTGTATAGCTCCTGGATTAAAAGGAATCAGTGAAAACATCAGAGCTATAAGCATAGTCGACAAGTATCTGGAACATGCCAGAGTGTATGTATTTGAAAATAACGGCAAACCAAAAGTCTACCTGGCTTCAGCAGATCTGATGGCCAGAAATCTCCACAGGAGAGTGGAAACGATGTTCCCGATTTTTGACGCCTACCTGGAATATATAATATTGACAATTCTAAAAATTCAACTCAGTGATAACGTCAAGGCCAGAATGCATGATTTCAAGAATTCCAATGAATACAATAGGGATATAGGCCTACCAGTGAGATCGCAATATGATATTTATTACTTCCTCAAAAGACGTCTGGAAAATTAAATACATTCTGAATATTATATTATAATATTGTCTAATACTTTGTAACATTACGGTATCATATGAAGTTGGACACAGAACTAGAGAAAGAGATAAAAGCGAAGCTAGCTGATTGGAAAAATATCATCAGTGAATATCAGATTCCAGATACATCCAAGGCCACTCTCCAGATAGTCAATTCTTTTTTACCATTTATACTATTGTGGATACTGATGTATCTTTCCCTTGACTACTCTTTATTTATATTCTTTGCATTAGGAATCATCAATGCTTTTTTCCTGGTTCGAATATTCATCATACAACACGATTGCGGACATCAATCTTTTACAAAATATAAGAAAGTGAATAATGCCCTAGGAGTGATCTGCAGCATATTCAGCAGCCTACCTTATAAATATTGGGCCAAGATACACAACCATCATCATGGACATACTGGTCAGCTGGAAGAAAGAGACATAGGAGACATCAATTTTCTTACGACCTCAGAATTCAAAGCTCGGAATACGTGGGGAAGATTCAAGTACAGATTCTTCAGACATCCCTTTACCCTATTTGTGATCGTTCCCATTTTCTACTTTACTATATCCAACAGAGTTCCCTTCAAGGCTAACATTAACGGTAGATTGAAGAGAATCAAGTGGTCACAAGTCCAGAATAACATTCTTATCGCTCTAGTTTATGGTGCCTTGGCTTATCTTCTAGGCTGGAAGCAATTTTTCATCGTCCAACTATCTGTTATCTGCCTATTCTCGATCATTGCCTTCTGGTTTTTTTACGTGCAGCATACGCATGAGACGACCTATAACACCTGGAAACAAAATTGGGATTTTCTATTGGCTTCCATCAGAGGCGCTAGTTATTACAAGCTGCCTAAGCTGTTCCAATGGTTAACTGGAAACATAGGTTTTCATCACATTCATCATCTGAGCAGTCGCATCCCAAACTACAACTTGGAAAAATGCATGAAGGAAAATCCTATTCTCAACACCTACGCTAATATCATCACGTTCAGAGAAAGTCTAAGCTCCATCAACGCTAAGCTTTGGGATGATCAAAGAAAAAAGATGATTTCATTCAAGGAGTTTTATCAACTTGAAAGACTGAATCTTCAGAGCTGAGCAAAGGAAGCGCTTTAAGCTGATCGAAATAATCTCTTAACACTTCAGCATTAATCTTGCCTGGTGTTATTATTTCCAAAAGCTGAATTCTACCCGCCGTATCTTTAATAAACTCAGGGTAGGTAACTGCTAATTCTCCATAACTAGTGACAATATGATAGCTCAGATCATATAATTTGCATAGATGCTCTGCGCGCAGGTTGTGTGGGGATTCGAAAACGTCTAATTGATTGGAAGTGTCAGGGCCGCCGATATATCTGAAAATATTGCCTCCACCGTTATTGATAAGAATCAATTTCAGATTCTTTGGCAACTCGTTTATCCAGAAAGCGTTAGAGTCGTAAAAAAAAGAAACATCTCCCGTAATTAATACATTAAGTTTATCTGACTTGGAAGCATATCCCAATGCAGTTGATGTGCTGCCATCTATGCCACATACACCTCGGTTACAATAATATGGATTTAATGATTTATTCTCGAATAGCTGAGCGTACCGAATAGGCGTACTATTAGCCATGTGTAAAACACATACTGACAACTGTGATAATATGTAATTAAAGACTTTCAGGTCTGAGTAAGGTGATTGGACTACTAACTGCTTATGCTGCGTTTCCGTCGCTTGCCTGTAAGCTTGCCAGCGCTGGTTATAGCTTGTCTTATTCTCAGATTTCTCACTTACCAAAACTTCCATTAAGGCTTCAGAGTCCATTCTTACATGATGCGTCATAGCTCTAAAAGTGTCTCTGGGTATCTCCGTATGGCAACAAATAATGTGATGCTCTGGTTTATTTTCAGTCAGATAGGATTTTATTCTTTTCGAGACGACAGCTCCACCCAGACTAACTAAAAGATCAGGCGTGCACCCTGCATCTTCATAAGCAACCGCAAGTACCTTATCTATGCAAGAAATGACGTTTTGACTAACTGTAGAATGAAAATTTGAGGTCGTTTCAGTTAACAGGACAACTTGATCCGTACTTACTAGTCGGTCTAATAAGGTTATCAACCTAGCATCCACTTCATGCTGTCCCAGTAGAATCATTTTCCTTCTACTGCTTTGCCACAGGACAGAAATTTCATCCATCATCCCCGCATCCAACTCTTTTTCTGTAATTTTTTCTTCATGAGTGGTGAGCAGAGCTTGAACTTCGCCTTTACCGTACAAGGGCTCAGAAAAAGGCATATTGATATGTACGGGCCCTCGGGGTTGTAATTGGCTCGCTGCAATTGAAGCTCTGATAACCTTTTCATTGGCTATAAGATCTTGCTGAGTAGTGGCTGCCTGAATTATCTGGTTGCTCTGCTTGATGTAATTATGATACATGTCTTTCTGACGCATGGATTGACCTAGCCCCATGTCTATGAATTCGACAGGTCTGTCTGCCGTCAATATTAGCATCGGTACTTCCTGGTAGTAGGCTTCTGCAATGGCTGGCGCATAGTTCAATCCCGCAGTTCCTGAGGTACAACATATGACAGTAGGTATGCCAGTCGCTAGACCTTGACCCAAGGCGTAGAATGCTGCAACCCGCTCATCCGCTACAACTCTCGTAGTGTATCCACCGTGCTCTGAAAAAGCGATGACAAGTGGAGCATTCCTAGAGCCTGGAGAAAAAACCACATCCCTCAAACCACGCTCATGACAAATCTGGACTAAAGCCTGTACGCTACGTTTGTCTGTTGTCATATGACAGATTCTAGTTCTCTGATAACTGACAAAAGTGTTTCAGACTTGAGTTCCGTCTCTTCCCATTCTGATTCCAGCTGTGATCGAGCCGTTATCCCACCGCCTACGTGCAACAGCAGACCATTCTTGAATATTTCCATACACCTGATATTGGCAAACCACTGAAGGTTTGGTTTTAACGGACCTAGGTAGCCCCCATATAACGTTCTCTTGTGAGGTTCGACAACATCGATTAACTTCATAGCTGCACACTTGGGAAAACCACTTAGGGCTGGACTAGGATGAATCACTGCTGCCAGATCAATAAGATTATCTGAGTTATCTAAAGTGATGTCAGAACATATGTGGGATACATTTCCAGCTGCAATCGTATGGCTGTCAGATAACTTATAAGGTAGACCTCTTTTTTCCAGAACCTCTTTATAAAATGTCTCAATAAATCTGTGCTCTTCTATTTCTTTTGGTGACCAAGGTTGTTTATTCCCAGTAGACTTGGTGCCGGCTATAGCTCTGGTCAATAGGGTATTGCCTTTATTTTTCAGAACAATTTCAGGAGAGGCACCCACCCAGGTACCCGTCTGTTCGGTATGTATCACATAAGTGAAGGCTGATGAATATTTGTTTTTCAAGGCAATGAAAATATCGTAAACCTGTGTGACTTCCATATGATGAAAACATTGTCTGGACAATACGACTTTAGCCACTTGCTGTTGAGATATCTCATCTTGGATAATTCGGAAACCTTTGTTGTATGCCTCCCGTGAACTTGAATAAATCTTGGTTGTATTATATGGAAGGCAAGAAAATTTAGGACTAAAAGCAATACTGGAAAAATCAACCAAGTAACCCGCTTGATTTTCTTTATCAAAAGGTGCAATCACGAAATCAAAATCTCGGATATCAGCTCCAGAGTGAAGAGGGCTCATCTTCCTTATAGTACCTAGTAAATACTCTGTACTACCGGGTAATGAATAGGCTATAAATTGCTGCTGGTCATTCATCCTTACAGGAAACAAGATAGTATTTCATTTGTTCTGTGTGGCCAGTAAGATAGTTTCATTCCTTTTGATTTTACCAGTGTCAGTCATGCTGAATTTTGGCAAAGTCAATAGGACTTTAGGTCTTTCATACTTCTCTAATGCTGCACCCAAAATGACCAGATCAATATCTGAACAAGCTGCACACTCTACAACCAGAGCCACTTTCTGACCTAAGCGCTCGTCCTCTACTGCTCCTATGAAAAACCGATGCTCTATGAAAGGCTCCAGTTTATTTTCTACCGTTTCCGGATTGATCTTAACAGCACCTGTATTGATGATATTATCTATCCTACCGAGCCAAATGAATGATGAGTCTGATAACAGCTCCACGCAATCAGTAGTCACAACTGTTTCTTCCAGATGAGGCGCAGTTATAATCAAATTCGACTGATCCCCTATAGAGAGCTTAATGCCTGGTAAGGTTGTAAAATGCTCTTCATTCAAGGTTATATTCCTCAAGGCTATATGCGTTAGTGTTTCTGTCATCCCATACCCATGATAGACGGAGCAGCTGAGTTCCTTACAGAGCTCCTGAGTGCTACTGGATACAGGGCCGCCTCCCAATAATATGTTCTTGACTTTGTTCAGGGTGTTTCTATCTCTATCATAAGTGGAATGAAATTGATGTACAGTCAGCGGCACAAAATCCATAGGAGGCAAATCACTTTCCAGTGGCTGTGATGAAGGAGCAACTGCGTAGAGGTCCATATCAGCAACTATGGCCCGAACAACCATGAGCTGCCCGCCCACGTACTTGACAGGGAGGGCGAGGAGTGCTTTTTGACCTGGTTTGAATTTGAAAAATTGTGCTGTTTTTTCTGCGCTAGCGAGTATGGACTCTTTGCTATAGTTTTTTAGTTGTGGCTTGCCGGTGGAGCCAGAAGTAGGTATTTGAATCATATCTTCGGGACCATACCATTTTTCTAAAAAATCAGCTATGGCTGTAATAGGCTGTCGCCCCATATTTACATCCTTCAATTTCTTGAATTCCTCGAAGCGATAAGTCCTATTGTCTACGATGATGGCCATGGCTATAGCGCTCCCCAAGGCTCAGAACCGTGAAACAAATTCCCCTTTTCTATATATAATGGAGAGTCAATGTTATTTGAGTAAAGCTGACCCGTACCTAAGCCTTGATAGCCTTCTGCATTGAGGGTAGCCGTCCATTGTGCGATGGCATTTAGCCCAATATTTGATTCCAGTGCAGAAGTTACCCACCAATCGATATTCATATTATCGGCCAGAGCTATCCATTGCTCACTATCAGAAAATCCACCCACCAAGCTCGGCTTAAGTATGATGTATTGTGGTTTAATGTCAGCAAGAAGTTTCTTTCTATCCACAGCAGTGGTGATCCTTATCAGTTCTTCATCCAAAGCAATGTCCAAAGGTGAGTCTTGACACAAATGCGCCAACTCAGCACTGTGACCAGGCATGATGGGTTGCTCAATGGAATGCAAGCGGTATGCGCTAAGCCTCTTCAAATTTTCAAGTGCTTCAGATACTTTAAAGCCTCCATTTGCATCGACTCTTATCTGGATGTCGTCTTCGGAATATTCCTCTCTCAGAAATTTCAGCAGTCCACACTCTTCATCGAAATCAATGGCAGCAATCTTTATTTTGATGCATCGGTAGCCAGAGGCGATTTTTTCTTTTATCTGCTTTTTCATTGAGGCTTTGGTACCCATCCATACTAGACCATTAATAGGCAGGCCTTTACCAGTTATGAATTCAGAATCATACAACAACATACTAGTTGCATTACTGTAATCCTTCAGAGCCATTTCATAACAGAACTTAAGAGCCGGAAGCCCATTGAACAATTCAGAGCCCATGGGTATCGTGTCGCCCTGATTAATCTGCTCAGCTAACGAATGGATACTGGCATTTATATCTTTGTCATAATCTGGACTAAGACCCTTAATGACGGAGCATTCTCCCACCCCACTTCCTTCAACATCATCAGAACTCAATTCCAAAAACCAACTTTCTTTACTTCTGAGTATGCCTCTAGAAGTGCCACTGGCTTGCTTGAATAATAAATTTCTGTATTTGATTGTGGCTTGCACTTGATAATATTAAAGTAAAAAGGCTTGAACAGTTTTAAAGTTCAAGCCTTTTGGTTTTTTTTAAATAATCAGCTACTCTATAATGAACAACTTATCATCTATCGGTTTATTCACTTCTATCTCTTTCAAAATCGTAGCAAAAGGCATCGGCCCCACACCGGACATTGATATTTTTCCAGGAAATAGAATTCCATCAATTTCTTGGTAATCAGAATAGTCCTGAGTTATGATAACTGGGTCTGCGTTGTCCACCTCCTGTACACTCAGTGTTCTCAATAGCAGTCCAGACTGAGTGCTGAAATACTCAGTAGACTTGGTACCGGCAGGGCTGACGACAGCGAGTTTATAACAAGATTCTCCATTAATCTGATCCAGCCCCTTGATTTCCATTTTGTAATTACCGTCGAGATAATCCAAATGCGAAAACATTTCAGCCATGGATTTGATGTCATCATACTTTGGATCACCCTTGACATACTTGGAAGCACCCCCAGTATGTTTTTCATAAGCGGTCTTTCCATCGAATATTTGTTGCTGGAACACTTGTCCTGCACCTCCAATTTTCATAAGTCCTTTACCCGCTTTCTGATAGATGTCAACTTCCATATCCATTCCCATCATGCTCATGGTATAATGGGACTCTACGGAATTGACTTGTTTAAGCTTGGCTGCTCCACCTATTTTATTGAGATACTTATTGACTATTACTTCTGGTGTTATGTCAGAGGGAATTTCCTCTTCCTCGATGACCAGCAAGTTGCCATAGGCATCATAGTAATCCAGTTCTCCATCTGCATCAAATCGTACTAACCTATCAGCAATGTCATCCTTACTGCCTACCACTACAATATTGGCTTTGTCAGGTCTGATGTACTTCTGGGCTGTAGCTTGTACATCAGAAACCGTCACTTCCTCTAATCGTTCCAAGTAGGTCGCATAGTGATCTTCTGGCAAATCATACTTCACAATATTTCTTGCATAGCGAGCCAAAGTCTGTGGTGACTCCAGTGATCTTGCAAAGGCACCCGCCATCGAATTTTTCGATAATCTCAAGTCTTCTTCAGAAACCGGTTCATTCACTATTCTATCCATTTCGTATAGGAATTCGACGATAGAGCTATCTGTCACTTCGTTTCGTACACTGGCACTTGCATTGAAACTACCGATTAATTTGTCAGACTGAATACTGGACCTGGCACCATAAGTAAAGGCTTTATCTTCTCTGAGATTCTGCATTAATCGACCCAAGAATACACCACCTCCTAGGATGGCATTCATCACGGAAGCATCCAGCTCTTCTTGACTGCCAGGCTTTATGTCCACAGGATAAGTGATTCTTACGACTGACTGGACTGCTCCATCTTTATTTGCAAAGGAAACATTGGTCTTATCGAGCTTAATGGATTCAGGCTGCTTATGTGATTTAACAAGACCTGATTCCCAGTTACCAAAATATTTTTGAGCCTTGCTTTTTGCTTCTCCTAGAGTAATGTCACCGACGATGATGAGGTAAGCATTATTGGGCTTGAAGTAGGTATCATAATAGTTCTTACATTTTTTCAGCTCCACCCTATTGAGGGTTTCTTCGGTTTCTACTTCTGCATAAGGGTGGCCTTCTCCATAGTTCACTTTTCTAGCAATATTACTGGCGATGGTATTAGGGTCATCCTTGGATTGTTGGATTCCGGATAACGCCTGAGTCTTGATTTTCTTGAATTCTTCTTCTGGAAATGAAGGGTTCAATAACACTTCAGACATGACTGACAATAACTTGTCTTGATGCTTTGTCAGAGAACTCCCAAAGACGCCTCCAGCAGAAGAGCTCATACTCGCACCTATCTGATCGACTGCCTTATCTATTTCACTTTTAGTCATGTTCTGTGTGCCGCGACTCAATATTTGACCTGTGAATCCTATGTATCCAGCCTGATCCCCTTCTACTATAGGGTCTGTATTCAACGATACTTGATAAGATACTCTGGGTAATTTATGATTTTCAACCACAATTACTTTCAAACCGTTACTCATGTCAAAAACATTGTACTCACCCATCTCGACTTTCCGAGCTTGGCCAGCAGAAGGTGCTGTAGATCTCCAGAGCTCCACATTCTGCTTTACAACTGGTGTTTCTATTAGTGGTTCTGATACCTTGGGAGAGCATTGCGTCAACAGCAATGATGACAAAAACAGGATTAATATATTTTTGATTTTCATTTATCTATGGTTGTGCTGTCGGCTTGGGTAAATAGTACAAGACAACTCTACTGTCCTTTTTGAAATAATTTTTGGCGGCAGCCATGATATCTTCTTTGGTCACTGCCAAGTATCTGTCAATCTCTTTGTTGATCAATCCCGCATCTCCATAATACATATGATAATTGGCCAAGCTTTCTGCTATGCCTGCAACTCTGGAATTACCACTCACAAAATCATTTTCGATTTGGTTTCTTAACTTTTGAAATTCCTCATCAGTAATAGGCTCATTCTTGACGCGGTCTATTTCAGCGTCTATGGCCTTCTCGACATCCAATGGATCTTGTCCTGCATTACATATCGCAAAAGCTATACTCACTCCAGGATCTTCTAGCTCGAAAGGAAAAGCACCCACAAATAAGGCTATTTGTTTATCATCGACCAGTGACTTATTGAGTCGAGAAGATTTTCCTTGCGAGAGCAAAGTAGCCATCATGGATACAGCATAAAATTCATCCGTACCCAAAGCTGGAATCTTGTAAGTCTGTATGACTGCTGGCAATTGGATGTTATCGTAGATGGTATCCCTTATCTCTGAAGTCAATGTAGGTTCCACGATATCAGGTCTGTAAATGGGCTTCTTGGATTTAGGAATAGAGGAGAAATACTTATCTACCCATATTTTAGTTTGCTCTATATCCAAATCACCTGCTATACTCAACACCGCGTTATCAGGAACATAGAAGTCCTCGTAGAATTGCTTATAGTCAGATTCCACAGCAGCATTAAGGTGTTTCATGGAGCCTATCACCGGCCATCTGTAAGGATGCACTTTATAGATTCTTCTCATGACCTCTTGCACGACAGTGCCATAGGGTTGATTATCGATTCTTTGTCGACGTTCCTCCTTGACCACTTCTCTTTGAGTCTCTACACCATCGATATTGACCTTGGCATGAAGCATTCTTTCAGATTCCAACCATAATCCGAGCTCTAGCTGGTTAGAGGGTAGTATTTCATAATAGAATGTCCTATCGTTTGAAGTGTTGGCATTCAGGGTTCCTCCGGCGCTCTCCACATAGGAGTCATATTCCCCTCTTTTGATATTTTCTGATCCTTCAAATAGCAAGTGCTCAAAGAAGTGAGCGAAACCCGTTCTTTCCGGATTCTCGTTTTTGGACCCAACGTGATACATTACAGACACCGCTACTATGGGTGTCGAAGCATCCTGATGTAGAATGACATGAAGACCGTTGTCCAGACTATACTCCGTGTATTTGATCGCATTCATCTGGGTGAAGCCCCAGCTTAGATACAAAGAAAACACTAGTGATAAGGCTATTTTCATAGGGTAGCTAATTTGAGTCCAATAATAGTGAATCAAATGCATTTATCAGCACAAGAAGAACTTGCAAAAGCATCAGGCTTGGCTTTAAAGACAAATCCCATGGATAATATGTATCCCATGGCTTCTTTCAAAGCCACATTGGACTTAAAGGCAGGGTCCGTATTGATGTCAGCATGAACCTCCAACTCTATATTTTCTTCATCCAATAGATCGCAGAGGGAATAAGCGATTTCCACAGAACGTGCCACTTCAGAAATCATTCTTTCTCTGATGGACATTTCCTGTTCCAGCTTTTCATTGCTGATAAACATGAATCCGCCTTTCTTTTCTCTCAGAAATACAATGACCGTAGCAAACTCCACAACTTTACCATAGACTTGTGAATCTGAGCCTATGCAGACTTTAAGTCTATTACCTAATGCTTTTTCCTTTTTTATTGTCTCTCTGACTTTATATTTAACTGGTGACTCGATACGATCTCCATTGAGCCTTCTCCACTTAAAGTTTTTTGAATATTTCATTGGTGACGATTATTATCGGATTAGGTGATTGATAAGATACGAAAAATTACGTTGCTCCAGTAATAATTAACGTCTGAGGACAAGGAAAGGCTTCTATTAAGGCTATTAACAGTATATGTTGGTGTACCAAAAGAGTAAAGTATATTTGTCTTTCAATGCATTAAATTATGTCAAGACTCATCTGTTTTGTTTACTTATGTCTTTTTTTCTCTGCTTGTAATCCTAAGACGGTAGTGGATTCAAGCCATTCTGGAATAGCCAATAAACTGATTTCAGAGACTAGTCCTTACCTGCTACAACATGCGTATAATCCTGTGGATTGGCATCCGTGGGGACAAGAGGCCCTGGATAAAGCCAAGGCGGAGGATAAGTTATTGATCATATCAGTCGGATATGCCGCTTGTCACTGGTGCCATGTCATGGAACATGAATCTTTCGAGGACAGCACAGTCGCAGCACTTATGAATGAACATTTCATACCCATCAAGGTAGACAGAGAAGAAAGACCTGATGTGGATGATGTCTATATGACAGCGGCACAATTAATCAGTGGCAGAGGTGGTTGGCCACTAAATGCCATTGCCTTGCCTGATGGCAGACCAATATATGCGGGTACTTATTTTCCCAAGGACAAGTGGATGGGGTTGCTGGAAAACTTTATCAAAATGAAGCAAGACGACCCAGCTAAGCTTACTGGTTATGCAGAAGAATTGACTGATGGGATTGTGCAGTCCAGCCTACTAGAAGTTAATAATGACCCTCTGGATCACACGATGGAGGATATGACAGGCATAGTCAATAAATGTCTGGCCAAGTATGATAAAAAAGATGGTGGCAGGTCTGGAGCACCTAAATTTCCCATGCCCAATTCTTATGAGTTTCTAATGAAGTATCACTGGATGACCGGAGACAAGGCTGCACTGGAAACAACTCTGACGGCTTTAGATAAAATGGCCAATGGTGGTATCTATGATCACTTGGGTGGCGGCTTTGCGCGGTACTCGACTGATGCCAAATGGCTGGTACCGCACTTTGAAAAAATGCTCTACGATAATGGACAGCTTGTCAGCATATATGCGCAGGCTTATCAACTGACACAGAACCCGTTATATAAGAAAGTGGTGGACGAAACCATAGAATTTGTAGAAAGAGAATTAATGTCCTCAGAGAAAGGTTTCTATTCCTCATTGGATGCAGACAGTGAAGGTGAAGAAGGTAAATTCTACGTCTGGCAAAAATCTGAAATCGATAGTCTTCTGAAAGATGAACTTACTAATGACTTATTCAATAAGGTATATGATGTAAGTGAAAAGGGTAATTGGGAGCATACTACTATTTTAAATCAAGTCATAACACTCGATAAGGCTGCCAAGCAATTCAAGATTCCGATGGAGGAAGTTCAAGAAAAATTAGGCTCCGCGAAGAAGCTGCTCTTAAATTCCCGTGGGAATAGAATTCGACCAGGAACTGACGATAAAATTCTGACTAGCTGGAACGCTTTGATGCTATCTGGCTACGTGGATGCCTACAATGCGTTAGGAGAGAAGAAATATCTCAACATAGCATTGGCCAACGCTAATTTCCTAGTATCAAAACAAATGAGAAAAAGTGGTCAGCTATTCAGAAATCATAAAGAAGGAAAGTCCACCATCAATGCCTTCTTAGATGACTATGCCCTGACAATCAATGCATTCTTGAAGTTGTACCAAGCTACCTTTGATAAGCAATGGATAGAGCATAGCCAGACCTTAGCTGCCTATTGTCTGGAGAACTTCTATAATTCCAAGACTAGGATGTTTGACTATACTTCCAAGCTGGATGACCCCTTGATAGCCAACAAGGCAGAGTACAATGACAATGTGATACCTGCCTCCAATTCTGCAATGGCCAGAGGGCTCTTCACGCTGGGCACATTGACGTACGACACGGAACAGCTCGACATAGCGAAGCAAATGCTGAATAATATGATGCCACAGATCACTAAAACTGAATATCTGAGCTTCTATAGTAACTGGATGCAATTGTTACTGGATCTGGGCAATAGCCCTTTTGAGATCGCTATAGTAGGTGAGGATGCTATTGACCTGAGAAATCAAATTGCCAAAGCTTATCTAGGTAATTCCATAATATTAGGCAGTACCAAAGATGAGAACTTGGCCTTACTCAAGGATAAATTGCAAGATGATAGAACGATGATATACGTTTGTCAAAACAAGGTCTGTAAGCTACCTGTAGAAGATGCCAAAGCTGCCATTGGCCTAGCTCAGTATCGCTAGTAAGCCGTCCTAGAGCTCTATATATCTGCCTGGCAAATGTTCCAGTAGGCTTTTATCAGTGATGAAAGCTATGAAGCCTATCCCTTCCGTCAGTGCAAGATGATAGATGCTCTTCAAGGTCTTTTCGGAATCTTCCATGTCTGACAAAAGAGGGAGGTTCTGGGTAATGATTACTTTAGGTTTTTTTGCGAGACAGATAGCAAACCTTGCAACATATCTGGCTTTCCAGTCCAAGCTCTTCACTTTATCCCCACCATTCAGACCTAACTTAGATAGATAAGTATCCAAGACTATAAGTGAGCTGGAATAATTCATTCCTAGCGCCTCTGCGTATGTCTTGAAATTCTTAGCGATGCTCTTCTCCGTATCCAAATACATATCGGGATCCACAAAGCCGATTTGCTTTCGCAAATTTTGAATCGAATCTGCAGTCATGGCATTCAGGTCCATATCCAGTACTTTGCCTTCATTGGACAAAGAATCAGTACGGCAGAGGAGGGTATCAACTAAGAGTCTGCTATTAGAGTTTTGCTTGACATATAAGATCTCTCCTTTGGCAACTTGAAAATGGAGGGCCATACCAGCGACCTTGGTCAGATCTATTAGCGTATTCATATTAAGAGTCTACGGTTCTGAAAGACACAATTCGGCAAGGTCTGCCCCACCCATGGCTCGACATCATATCATCCAATAACTCAATACCGCAATGTACTTTACGATCGACATACTTGAGCTGCTCTGGAAAATAAATGGGCAGGTATTTTGTGCCGTCCTCACTGATTAGACCCCAGAATCCACCTTCAAGATCAATATGAGAAACCTTGTAGAATGTCTTCACAGTATTAATTTTTTATGGAGTACTGCTCTTTGCGGCTCTGCTTGAGTAATTTCTCAATCGTACTATTGAGACTATTGATAATCTTGCTTTGTTCAGTAATAGTTGTACGGAAATTATCCATTTCCGTATGTAGACTACTCCTCAGATTATTGGGAGAGGCAAGAAAAGGAGACAATTGATAAGTCACTTGCCATATTTCTTTTACTTCTCTCATATCCACTTCGATCGGCGGGTAATAACAGTTATCGGATTTCAGCAGCAATATACCGTCAGCTGCGATTCTATTCTTAGCACGTTTCACTACCAAGGCATTTTCTGTAGCGATCACATAGACCAGATTATCTTTGAGATGTAACCAACTGTCAGCATCTACAAACTGGCAGATAATCTGATCGCCATTGAATAGACTTGGTTCCATGCTATCTCCCGCTACATCAAAACATCTATGCGTCCCGTATTGGAATCGAGGGTCTGGCAGACTGAAGGTCGGTAGTTGTTGCAGGAATGTAGGATCGTTGTTCTGTTCTATGTATCCAGCCTGAGCTGCCTGGGGTACGTGTACTATTCTTTCTTTCCCCACCTGATCAGTAACGACAGTGACAGGCAATTGAGAAATTTTAGTTCTCTGAGGTTCATGTGTTGCAGTGTCCTGTAAGACAGGCCCTTCTCCAGTAAAGAGATAAGAGGTATTGAGCTCGTAGGCTTGTATGGACTTACAGATGATATCTAGATTCACTAGCCGCTTACCAGTCATGATATCGCTGATGCATTGGGGATGAACCTCAATAGTCTTGCAATATTGTCGAATGGAAGGTATAAGTTTTTCAGCCTTGAGATAGGCTAATGAAATCTTGAATCTCTCCGTTAGGTGGTTCTTCATGGCGAAATTATATGTCAAAGATATAAAATCATATATATAATTATCTTAATATATAATAAAGTTTCAGCTAATATATAGGAATTGATACAATATCCTCATTGTCAGTTATTTACAAGGATATATTAATTTTATCATTAATATGATTGAATATTAAGATTTGTCCTATATGATTTCCACGGTAGCCTTTATACCTCAACTGTTACGTGGAGACTTCTGGTATGATCTTGGTGTATTTACCGAAATGATCTACAAAACTCTTCATTTGGCTGGCCAACTCTTCATTCTTGGTTGCTGTATAATAAGTCTCTGTTAAGGCCCTGAGAGTGTGGAACATCATTCGGTCCATCTCTGCAACTTGCAAATCCAGGGTCCATAAGTCTATCTTGAATGTCTCAAGACTCTCTTTGTCAAACAAGCTCAGCAACATCGCCTTGGAGGCTCTTAACTGCTCCCCATCGGGTGAATCTGCTGACCACACTATATCAGTAGGTTGATTGTCATCATTCAAGGTGACCGTTATCTTGATTTCTGATTTATTCATGTTCTTTATTTTCTCTATTTAAATGCTGTTAGCTTCAAGCCTTTTTGTTTTAATAAATTAAGCAAGCCTTTCTGACCAGCCAGATGTGCCGCGCCCACTGCATAGAAGGTGGGTTCAGCCAGATCGGCTTCTATTCTTTGTGCCATTATTTCATTGCGCATATAAAGCAATGGCTTTCTGAATACTCCCAAACCTTTTGCTGACCTAAGATATAGCTCTTGTATGTTTTGCTCTGAATAGAGGGTAGCCATTTTTGCTATGGCCTGTTTGAACTTGGGGATGTTACGACAGAGCTTTCTGAAGGCTCTGACCTGCTCTTCTATAGCCAAACTTCTCAAAGTAGAAATTTGTTCTTGAGTGGATTCCAGACCTCCTCTATTGAGCTTATACTTACCTGCTTGTTCCCATAAGTAACTGTCCAAGGGTAGAGGATTGTCTTTCCCAAGCTCTGTCTCCGTAAGCTTGCTGACGAGTAATACAGGTAAAAATCTTTGCAGACTATCTAGATTGACCCCGAAGCTTTTTGAAATAATTTTAGAAGACTTTTCGTATTGTTTTTCAGATAGGTAATCTCTTATTGTCTTGCCATCCAGAAAGCAATAGTCTTTCATTTGAATTTGTTGCTTCGCATCTTCCAGATCTATCTCGGTTTTGAAAGAGCGACATTTCTGCATGATTCTGATCGCTTTGTCCACCTGAACATAAGCTACATCATCACAGACATGCATGGTGCCGAACAAGTACGAAGGCTTGAGTGCTGCTGACTTATCAGCTATGCTCCACAGCAATGATGATTCTATCATAAGTCATCCAAAATAGAAAATGGCTGCTTCTCCTGAGAAGAAACAGCCAATTACTTGGAGGTAATAATTCAAATTTTAATCGTAATCAAAAGGAAGAATCTTTGATTTCTTGACCTTGGATAGGGTCATGAAAGTCTTAAGACGTTCCACCTCTTCTATCTGGGATAACTTCTTGAACAATAGCTGCTCATAGCTAGGAATGTCCTTTGTGATTATCTTCAATAAGAAATCACCATCACCTGTGATAATGTAAGCTTCTGTCACTTCATCTATCTTATTCAGCTTCTCTATGAAATTATCCAGAGCATTCTCCTTGCTCCACGCTAACGTCACCAGAACAAAAGTACCTACGTTCAGCCCTATCTTCTCTGCGTTGACTTTAGCATGGTAACTCTCTATTATCTCTGTTGACTCCAATTTTTTGACTCGTTCCAAGGTCGGTGCTGGCGACAAACCAATCCGCTTAGAAAGATCTAAATTGGTTATTTTACTATTCTCTTGTAGAATCCTTAATATTTTCAAATCTATCTTATCCAACTTCTCTGCCATTTTATCTTAATGATTTAAACTAAAGGCCGAAATTAAAATTATATTTTAAAAACTCCTACAATTTATTATGTTAAATTTCACAAAAGAACCAGAATACCTTTTTTTATTCTTAGAGCAAAAAAGAATAGCCTTGACAAATTGTCAAGGCTATTCAACCAACTATGAAAAAACTCTTTACTGATCCTAAAACGATAACAAGATGAAAGTTATTGTTACTGACCTTACTCTATGGAAATACACCCATAGTCAGGTAATCATTTGCAATTTTATCTATGGCGCATATGAAGGCTGCTGTTCTCAGATCCTCTACTCTTTTCTTTCTCTTGTACACATCTCTTACCCCATGGTACGATGTGACCATCGTCTCTTCCAATCCTGATCTTACTAAATCCACTTCGTCTGCTCCCCTGGTCAGAAATGATTTCCTTTTTTCACTGACGGTCTTACCTGTCAGCTGTTCTACCAGACTGACTATATTGGTATAGGCATTCTGATCAAACCTTTTTTCAATTCTGCCATATCTAACATGGGAAAGGTTCTTAAGCCATTCAAAATAGGACACAGTAACACCACCCGCATTCAAGAACATATCCGGCACAATGATGACACCTTTCTTAAGTAAGATTTTTTCCGCATCAGCTGTCACAGGCCCATTGGCCGCTTCCGCAATAATCTTAGCCTTGACGGACTTGGCATTTGTTTTATTGATCTGACTTTCCAGTGCTGCTGGTACCAGAATATCACATTCCACACTTACCCAGTCTCCTCTTTCTTTGAGTTTAGTGGTTCCTGGAAATCCTAATATGCTACCTTTTGCCTTTCTGTATTTCAGCAATTTCTTGATGTCTATCCCTTTGGCATCGTGTATCGCACCTTCTATTTCTGCAACACAGATCACTTTTACATCACCTTCTTCTATGGATATGGACCCCGTATAGGAGCCCACATTTCCTAACCCCTGAATGACCATTGTCTTTCCTTCTATCCCTGGCTCTATTCCCCAGGCCTTACAATCAGCTTCGTTACTGAGCATTTCTCTCAGACCATAGAATACACCTCGACCTGTTGCCTCAGTCCTGCCTCTTATACCGCTCTGATTTACTGGCTTACCGGTTACACAGGCAGCAGCATCCAATTCTCCGGTCTTGAGCTGCTGATAAGTATCTAGTATCCAAGCCATCTCTCGCGAACCTGTCCCGTAATCAGGTGCTGGCACATCTATGCCTGGACCTATGAAATTCTTCCTTACCAGCTCGACTGTATAACGCCTAGTGATTTTTTCCAGTTGTTCTGCAGTATAGTTACGCGTGCTGATCTTGACACCACCCTTCGCTCCACCAAAAGGCACATCAACCAAAGCACACTTGTAAGTCATAAGCGTGGCCAAGGCCATTACCTCATCCTGATTCACCAAGTGACTGAATCTGATCCCACCTTTGGTCGGCAGTCTGTGCTGACTGTGCTGGACACGGTAAGCCTCTATAACTTCATAATTGTTTCCCATCTTGACGGGAAAGTTCATCTGGTAGATGGCATTACAGGCTTTTATCTGTGCTAGCAATCCCTTAGGATGACTGGTCAGACTAGCAGCCTTGTCAAAGTTGCGCTCTACACTTTGATAAAAATTGGCTTGTTTATCGCTCATTTTTAATTTGTTTTTCCAACTTATTCAATTTTATTTCCAGTCTTATCAGAAAGAAAATGAAAACCCCGAACAATATTACCATCACAGCAAGTACGGTGTATATCTTTCCGGTGCTTCTGAAAAAATCATCCATTCCACTTTGTGCCCTCAAAGAATAGAAACTGGTCAGGATCAAGAATATGGTTGCTATTAATTTTAATTTCATAAACTGCACTAAACTCGCTATTTTTTTTGTACTTCCAAGACCTATTTCCAGGTTAAATCACGACTAATTTCGACTTTAAGCCATACTCCTTTCTTCTAACTTCAAGTATCTATAATATAACTCCCCCATCCAGAAGCCGAGGAGTGTATATGCCAGTATGGCTGGATAAAATATGGTTCTTAATGTATTATCGAGGTCTTCTCCCCCAAACGCAGGATTACCCCCATTACCTGGATGAAGACTGTCCGATCCAGAGAATCGTGGGATGACCATCACCAGTATCATCAGCACCACAAAAGCAAAGATATTATAGACCGAACTTACCCGCGCTCTTGTATCCACATCCGATATGGAATTCCTCAATAATCCATACGCAAAATATACCATCATAGCTATGGCACTCATATTGAGTTTGATGTCATTGGTCCAGAAAGTACCCCAGGTGAATCTTGCCCACATACTACCTGTCAGCAATCCCGCCAGGCCAAAGTATAAGCCGACCATTGTCAAACTCGATGACTTGGAGTCCGCATCCAGATCTTGGTTTTTCAAATAGACTAAACTATAGAAACAAGAAACCAATAAGAGCGTGAACATTGACATCCATATGGCTACATGGAAAAAAGTGTTCCTGATCGTCTCATGTAATATGGGTCTGAATGGAAACTTGAAATCATCGGCTTCGTGTATTACACCGAGGGGTTGCAGAGCCATTTTACTTCCAGAGGGAATGGCTTGTTCTTCAGAGCCCAATCGTATGCCACCAGGATATAAGCTATAGCCGTCTACTTGGTTTTCTATTATTAAAGTCAAATTTGCATTTCTCTTGTCTTGGCTCACAAAATCTTCGGTTATGAGAAATTCTGCTTTGAGTTGATTAGAGCTCAGCACTTGTGTAGAAATAGCGGGAATGAGCTGGTCATTATTCAGCTTGAGCCATGCGTTAGTCGGGGCTGCGTCATAATGTGTATTGTAACCTCTGACATCTAATATCGTGGTTTGATATGGGATGATCTTGGTCTGTTGCACCTGATAGATTCCAGGTTTTAAAGGGATCAATGTACCGGCTATGATAACATAGGTCATCAGTAATATTGATAATATTTTCCACCATTTTAATTTCAAAGCCTTAAGGTTTCCAGGTGAATGAAATGAATATCAAAGCCATTACCAATAACAATAAATCAATACCCAATAGCATTAACAAATTACTGTCCACTGCTGTATCTACAAACATCCTTTCCGATACTAACGACACCTTCATACTAATAATCAAAATTGGTATTATTAAGGGTAAAGAAAGAACGGATACCAAAGAATTTTGATTACCTGAGTATATTGACAAAGATGAGATGAAGGTCAAAGTCACAACCAGTCCAAAACTGGCGAGCACATACACTTTCACAAATAGAGAAAGATCTTGCAGGCCCTTATTGCTGAATAAGATGAAAAAGAGCAATAGCAAAGTACCAGCGATAAGCAACTTGAGATAGTTGACTGTTAACTTGGCTATCAGGTATTCCATAGGATCGTACAATTGATAGTGGGTCAGTCGCCGCTTGCTCAATGAGGTGCCGAAACTGGTCCAGACAATATTTATGGAGGTGAATAACAGCACGATCCAGAAGATGCCCATTCTGGTAGGACCTTCCAAGCTGCCAAAGACCTTAAAAATCACAAAAGTGATGGATGCAAGAAAGAGTAAAGAGGCAAGGAATTCTTGCTTTTCGCGTTTCCCTACCAGGGACTCCTTATGTATGATATGCCATATTCTGGACAACAAGTATGACAAAGGTAACGCTCCATAGGTACATATGATAAATTAGGTTAATATTAATTAAAATACATCATATGATGATTATTGACAATATATAACTCCTTACTATTGAATTTGTTATGCTATAATCGTAATTTTGTTCTTTTATTCCGATTATCCAAAAACCCATTTAATGAAGTCCATTATCACCATTGGATTGCTTTTCATATTCGGCAGTCTATCAGCTTTTGAGACTTACTATTATACTACCAAGGCAAAAAGAGGAGATGGTATATACTCTCTTCTTCGGAGATATGATCTCAATGACCACAATTGCAACAGACAGCGATTCTTGGAACTCAATAAGTTGTCCATAAAAGACAAGCTCAAGACAGGCCGCTCTTATCAATTGCCCATACTCATTTACTCCTACAATGGCAAAAGCATTCGGTCCACCATCGGAATAGACAACTTTGATCAAGCTCTGAGAATAAAGGCCTACAATGAGAAGATTCTTTCATCAAGTCTCAGAAAGACCAAGTTTGAAGTCAGTAAAATATTATGGGTACCCTACCACGAGCTTCACTGTACAGCAGAGTCTAAACCTGTCACTATAGCCAAATCCACTGCTAGACAAATCGGTAAAACTCCCGCTAGGGCAGATTACAGCTCCGTCTCCCTATTCGGAGAGAAAAACAAACTGGTGGAAATAGAAGACCATAAACTCAAAGGTAAAGTCTATTACATCGTCAGTGGCCACGGTGGTCCGGACCCAGGTGCCATGTGCCACAAAGAATGCAGTAATGCATTATGTGAAGATGAGTATGCTTATGATGTCTGCCTAAGATTGTACAGGGAACTTATACGACACGGTGCGACGGTCCACATGGTCATTCAGGATAAAAACGATGGAATACGAGAAACAGAATACCTCGTATGTGACAAGGATGAAACTTGCATGGGTTCAAGAATCTATGCCAAACAAAAACCAAGGCTGAACCAGAGAGCCTCCGCCATCAATAGCCTCTACAAGAAATACAAAAAGCAAGGCGTCAAAGATCAGATAGCCTTAATGGTGCATGTCGATTCCAATACCAAGGATAAACGTCAAGACGTCTACTTTTATCACCATAAATCTTCTAGAGGTAGCAAAAAACTAGCTAAAAGTCTTCAATCGACATTCAAGGCCAAGTACGATTATCACCAAAAAAACAGGGGCTATAAAGGCTTTGTTAGAGCTAGAGGACTCTATATGCTCAACAATACCTTACCGACTGCCGCATATGTAGAACTGGCTAATATCAGAAATCCTAATGACCAACAAAGGATAATACTCCCATCGAATAGAGAGTTGCTGGCTCAATGGTTATTCAAAGGAATTACTGATTTTCAGAGAATGGATTTTTAGACGCTTAACACGTATCCGTCCGAGCAACTACATATTGAAGTTCTGTGGTAAGTACTGTTCTAACTCTTGAATACTAGACTGGCCTATGTTTT
>Ga0209187_1000487_pt1 | contig 67193 bp, 57 predicted proteins | sample BantaG_FD_187430 | JGI IMG/M metagenome (GOLD analysis project Ga0209187, IMG submission 187430) | Marine algal microbial communities from Bantry Bay, Ireland - BantryBay_4 metaG (SPAdes) (version 2) | ecosystem: Host-associated > Algae > Red algae > Unclassified | place: Bantry Bay, Ireland...
AAGTAATTTTAGTTGGAAGCTTTCTAGTAGATATAGAGTCACTGATAATATTACTATTCGCGGTGCTTATTCTACTGGCTTTAGAGCTCCTTCTCTACCGCAGAAATACTTTAGTTCATTTACTCTGCAATTCATTTCTATCGACGATCCGATGAATCCAGGTCAAACAATTATCGATGGTGTAAATATCGCACACCTCAATGATGATAGTTTTATTACTAGACAGTTTGGTATAGAAAATCTAAAACCTGAAACTTCTACAAATATTAGTTTAGGGATGACTGCTCGTTTAGGTAGACTTTCTCTTACTGCTGATATATATCAAATAGAAATAAAAGATAGAATAGGTATAACAGGAAGGTTTAATGGTGGACAAGATGATCGATTTGCTGCCATCTTGGATCCTGCTGGTTTGTCTCAAGTACAATTTATGACCAATGCTGTAGACACAAAAACGCAAGGTGCTGATATAGTTGCTAGTTATTTCTTCCCTCTTAACAATGGTAGTTTTAAGTTAAATCTTGGAGCTAACTTTACAGAGACAAGAGTTCCAAGAGCAGCAGATGGTTCTACTATAATTAATACTGGAGAATTTTTAGCTGGATTTGAAGAAGAATTGTTTAATAGAGAAGAGGTATCAAGAATAGAAGTTGCTCAACCAAGAAACAAGATCATTCTTGGAGGGATTTTAAAGTTGGGGAACTTTTCTACTAATCTAACCTTCTCTAGGTTTGGCAAAATTGATTATGTACATCCAAGTTCTGCCGAAGTAGCTAATTCTTGGAACGGTGGAGAACTAGAAATAAGAGATCAAACTTTCACTCCAAAAGTATTAACCGATCTGGATCTTACTTATTCTATAAGTAATAATATAGACATAGGAATAGGAGGAACAAATATTTTGAATGTATATCCTGATAGACATGATCACTCTGGAAACTATAGTGGTGGTATGTTCCCATACAGTCGTAGAGTTTCACAATTTGGAATAGCTGGAGCAGGATACTACGCAAAAGCCAATTTTAAATTTTGATATTGTAATAATTAATTGTAGTAATGTTTGACAATCAGTATTAAGTTTACTTATTACTGGTTGTCATTTTTATTTAAGCAAATGAAAAGAGTAGTTTTATTGATTTTTGGGCCATTGATTTATTTGGCATTTGCATCTTCGTTGTTTTCTATTATTAATCCAGAAACTGATCGTGTTATTGGCGTCGCTTTGTGGATGATCCTTTGGTGGATAACGGAAGTAGTTTCTATTTCAGTAACTGCTTTAATACCTCTTACCTTTTTCCCTTTGATGAGTATTATGACCATTAAGGAGGTAGCTCCTTACTATGGACACCCCATAGTTTTCTTATTTTTTGGGGGTTTCATTATGGCTCTTGCTTTAGAAAAAGTAAATCTTCATAAGCGGATTGCACTTAATATTATCAATTTTACGGGTACACATCCCGATAGAGTTGTACTAGGATTTTTATTATCTACAGCATTTCTAAGCATGTGGATTAGTAATACAGCAACGACTGTTGTGATGTTACCTATAGCTTATTCTGTTATTAAGTTAATGTCATCCGATAAAGATGGTTTTACGGGAGAGGACAAGAAATTTGCTTTGAGTATCATGCTCGGTATAGCCTACGCCGCTAATGTCGGAGGGATAGCTACCATCATAGGGACTCCCCCAAATATCGTTTTGGCTGGTTTTATGGAAAGCGAGTATGGATATAATATTTCATTTGTTGGATGGATGATGATAGGTATACCATTTAGTATTTTGATGCTATTTTTTATCTATATCATTCTTACCAAATTTTTATACAAAACAAACATTGAAGCTTTTGATGGACCTACCTACCTTATTAAAGAAGAGCTCAATAAGTTAGGCAAAATAACTAGACCTGAAAAATACATAATGGTTATTTTTGCAATAGCTATTTCTCTATGGGTTTTTAAAAACAGTATCAACGGGATTTTTACAAATCTGAATCTATCAGATACCACTATTAGTATGTTAGCCGCTTTCTCTTGTTTTTGTGTTGTTCATAAAGGGGACTTTTTATTTGATTGGAAAGACACAAAGAATTTACCATGGGGTATTATCATCCTTTTTGGTGGTGGATTATCCTTAGCAAATGGACTCTCGAAAGCTGGACTAATTGATCTAATAGGGACTTACGTTAGCAGTTATGATACCTTTAGTTTACTACTAGTAGCTTCTATACTGATAACTGTTATGTTATTTATGACTGAGCTTATGAGTAATGTAGCATTAGTTGCGATTTTTGCACCTATGGTTGCAGGTGTTGCATCTGGATTAGATATGAGTATTCTCAACATTTTGATTCCTGTTGCCATGGCTTCTAGTTGTGCATTTATGTTGCCTATGGCTACACCACCTAATGCAATCGTATTTGCTAGTGGACATATAAAGGTAAAAGAGATGGCCAGGACAGGTATATTTTTAAATATCATTTCAATTGCTATTCTGATCTTGTTCTTTAAGTTTGTCATCTTAGCTATAATGCCTGCGACAATATAAAAATCTAATTATATAGAATACTAGGTTTGAAAAAAATCTCTCTTTTTGCAAGAATACATTTTCCATTCTTTTTATTCTTTATAGTTTTCTTTTCAAATACAAATTTATCTGCTCAAGAAAACGATCAGCAATTGTGGGCCATGATGATCATATCTAAAAATTTAGGTTCAAAATATTTTACCTCTGTTACCTTGATCAATCGCATCAACGATAACATCTCAAGATACAGCGACATTTCTGTTGATTGGCGTATTCGAAGAAAAATAAAGAATGGTTGGTCTGCTCAAATAGCATTTAGACATTGGACATTTACGGAGCGAAAACCTGTATACTTTTTCTGGTATGATTTGATCAATGTTCAAAAACAAGAAAACTTTCGCTGGGTCAATCTTCTACGCATCCATCATGGACTGGATTGGGTAGGCAAAGAACAAGCTGATTTTTTAAGATGGCGAAATCACTATTTCCAAAATATTAAAAACTCTAAACTTGTTCCATTCTTAGGCTATGACTTATGGTTTAGATTTAACAACAGGAATGCATTTCAGAATCTTTGGCTTGAAGCTGATGTCGAGTACAAACAGGATAAAATTAAATATAAATTATTCTACAGAAGAATAAGTGTTTTTAAAGATCAGCCTGGTTGGAAAAAATATGTTATAGTTGCGGGAATATTTTAATCCTTGGATTAGCTTCCAATAACACGTGAATAACTGTTTGAGCTTAATCGTCACCAAAAAGTTATCAACTATTTCAAGTCATAAAAAGAATATTATCTCTTCTAGGGAGAAAAGTGATTTGTATCAAATGCAAGATTTAAAAATCGAGAACAAATTTCGACCTTGGAAGATTTAGTGTCGGAAGCGTTAAGAAAGTCCGTCAGCAGCCGTAACTGATCGAGCTACAAACTGATCAGGCATGAAAAAAATGTCTGGATAGGGGAAAACGTAAATTGAAACACAATGCATCAAAGCGAGTTTTACGGATGTAGGGCTTTTAGCTTTCGTAAGCGTTAAGAATCTTCCACGCTCGAGAGGTTTTTGTTACTTTTTGACGGGCAAAAAGTAAGAGCGAGAAAAGCAATATAATGAACTCAAAATGGAATGCCATACTGAGAAGGAAAATAATTCACTATTGAAAACTTTCTAATTATAATATAAGTTTTATTGCTATTTTTAAGAAAAAGAAAATCTTGAAATCAAATAAATACACGATCACTCTCATTCTATTTTTTCTTATCTCAACTTGTTCATTCGCCCAAAGAAATGAAAATTTCTTTAAGAATTTTTTATTAGACAGCGAATTAAGTAATCAAAACAAATTAGAAAACTATACGCAATATGACTTTTCTAATATTTGGACTCATGCAGAAAATCAAAATGTAGTAGGAATTATTGGATCAGATCATCAGAGAATAAAAATTAAGATACTTAGCGTAAAGAAGAATTCAGAGAACCCAAAAGAATATATTGTCTTTGGAAAATCATGTGTAAAAGAAACCATTTGCATTTTCCAAGGAACGATAAAACTCACTGAAATAAAAACCTTCAAACAACTACATTATGGTGTCGATGATGAATACGCTGACAAGGGAATAAAGTCTCAAGGAATTTTAATTGCCAACTATGAGTTCAAAGAAAGTCCTGATCAAAATCATAGCGGAGTGTTCATTGGAGAGCTTTATTCTAAGTGGTTTTTAAATTCAGAAGATCAAATTGAATATGACAATATAGAAACGACAGCAGATGGCTACACGAACAATGCCTTTATTGGAATATGGAAAAGCTACAAAACTGGAAAAGAAAAAATTTGTAATTGGGCAGATTTCAGAGTGCCAAAAGCTAACCTAGATTTTGATATTGGAGCAGGAGAGTTTTCTCCAAGCGAAAAGTATAAAGACAAAGGTTGGGAAAGTCATCAACAAGCCTGGATATATGGTAATGAAGCAGCTAAAAAAGAAGAGCTTGAAGAGTGGTGGAAATAGATTCCTTATCCAACCGAAACCTACCCAAGGAGAAGAAATCAAGATTTAAAAGCAAAGAACAAATTTCGACCTTGGAAGATTTAGCTTTCGTAAGCTATAAGAATCTTACTCACTCGATAGGTTTCTGTCTTGTGAGTATTTCTTCAATAGATGGAATTCGACTATCGCTTGGGAAAAGTGTATATTTAAAATCTAATAAGTTTCACTTATTATTTGGTAGAGGAGGATGTGTGGGATAAGGTGTGGATATGAACTTATTGGGCACTATAAAATAAATATGAAGCATAAGTTTAAGATAGCAAGAGGACAAGAATTAAGGGAATGCAAAAGACTTGCTAATGAATATTTACAACAAAATATTGAGAGAAGAAGGTCTAAATCAAAAGGCTGGGAAAGCAGAGTCTATAAAAATAACATTAAAAAACTCAAAAATATAATCGCTGAATTGAATATTTATAACAAAGATTCTGAAATTGAAAAATATGTAAATGATGAAATCGCATCACATGAAAGACAAAAATCGGGAGAGGGGAATATCACAGATCATCCTGAAATAAGGGTAATTATGAATAGGGCAAGAATAGGATCAATTCGGTTTAACATCATGAGGCATTCTCCTTCATACTCAGTTGAACATGATTTACATTGGATTACAGATGGAACTGTGGGAAATCAAATCAATATTGCTATTGGAAAGGAATCTATCGAAATCTATAGTAAGTATTTAAAAAATAAGATAGCGTTAACAAAAAAAGAGGTAATCCCTTTTCTTAGTTCTAAAGATGAACTTAAATCTTCAGCAATAATGCTTAAGGATGTAATTAAAAATCTAAAGAAGAAGTATTATTCAATAGCAAATATATTAATCATTATCGCTATCGAAGGTCTTGCCAGAATTATATGCAGAATAATTTATACTCAGCAAAATCCAAATTTAACCAAAAAGGAAATTGATACTTATATTTTTCATACATTTTTATCCCTTGAATCTTTAATTATGCAAGGTGATTTCAGACCTGATCATGAAATATCATTAGTTGATGGTTATTTATTGAATCAACATGTATCATCAGATGAATTAGAATCAATCGAAAAAGAGTTTTTAGTTTTTAAAAAGAAATCAGAATGGTTAAAAGAAAATTTACAACAAGAGCTTGAGCAAATAAGTAGTCAAATAAAAGAAACCGAAAATGATCCTAGTAATGAAATTGCAAAAGATAAGCTTCAAAAATTACAAGAGTACATGGGGGACGGCCCTATGAGTATTAATGAGAAAAGGAAAATTAGCATTAAACCTAGATTAGAATTTTTATTACGTTCTTTGAAGCAAGATAGAAATCTAATAATACATGGCAAATATAGTGAATTCAATACTCCAGGAAAAAGTTATTTATACTTAAGTGCCTTGATTAAAGTAAATAACATCTTAATGGAATATAAAAAATACATTGCCTAACAAAGCATAAAATATTCATTGCGAGCAAAAGCTCGCAACGGCACCCTAAATAACATTTAAAATATGTGAATGTAATCAGATTTCAGACATAGACTAAATTATAAAATTTAATAGCATTTTGAATAAAATTGGAGTAATATCATTAGTTATTAGTATAAGTACATTTTTCTTAAAATTAGTTGATGCATTTCCTGAGTATAAGGAAATTCTAAAAGTTATTAGCCTAATATTTCTAGGCATTGTAATTGGGATCGTAATTTCTAAATTTACTAAAGATGAAGTCAAGCTAAAGAATAGTTCACTAAGAGATTTCTATCCGTATTTTTATTATGGAGGTTTAGGTTTGCTTTTCTTGATAGTTCTAGGCTTAATGATTCAACAAAAGGACGAGGATAAAATTTTTACTTTAAATACTTGGTTAACATCAATAGGTGGATTTGCATTCTTTTCTTTGGTGTTCAGCTTCCACGACATTTTTCCCAAGAGAAACGAAAATGTAAGAGATGATGAAAATTCAACGGATAATGAGATTCCCATAGATGAAAAAATTATGTTAGCCGAGAGTCATAGGAATGAAAAGAATTATTCAAGAAGCCTACATTTTTTTGAGTCTGTTAAAAATGATTTAAAAAGAGGAGATATTAGAATTCGAGAGATAGAAAAGAAAATCAGTGAAGTTAAAGCGTTGCAAATAAATAGGAAATAGCCAAAGTAGAAAAATAAAATGAAAAAATTATACGAATGGTAATAAAGAGATTAATCTCATATCTGCTTCCTTGGTCGCAGAAACGAGACATACTTAGGATATATTATGTGCAATAAGATCGTTGACAACTAAAAGAAATAATTTCATGGATTTACCTATTTATAATTCATTTGCGGAAAAAGAAAAATTCTTCAATATCATTATAGTTGATAGCATTGATAAACTTAAAGAAGTTATAACTGAAAACTCAGAAGGGCAAGGGATTTACCGTGGTGTTTCTTCAGCTAAATACAAAATTTATACCTCATTACAAAGACAAATAATATTCAATGATCTAACATCTTTTGACCTCAAGCAGTATGTAAATAACACAAGAAATAGCGAAGTATTAAGTAAATACTTCGCAAACTTTAATATCCCTCCTTCAAAACTATCAATATATAGCTACTTACAACATTTCGGAGCTCCATCTCCTTACATTGATTTTTCTACAAATTTTACTAAAGCACTTTATTTTGGCATAGAGAACTTTGATAATTCTAACTTTACAGCCAGCGATTCCATCAATGACTATATAAGTGTATTTGTAATCGAATCGAATGATTTAGAGCTTGTTGAAATTCCAAAAGTTATTTCCAGTTTGAAAAAATCAAAAGAATTAAGTCAAAGTTTTCTTGAACATTATGATGACTACAATTATAATAATTTCATATCTCATATAGACGATTTGCTTGACATAAACACATTGCCTATCTATCTAATAGATCATCGAAAAGATTTCGTTGATATATATAATACCTATAATAACATTAGGATAATTGCTCAAGAGGGTTTGTTTTTAAGTAATACTTACCTAGATAAATCCTTAGAAGAAGCATTAAGAGAGTTTTTTATAGAAGCTACACAATTTCAATCTTCTCCATGGGATGAAGACGACTCGGCACTTGCAGTAAAAATAAATGAACAGTATCATGAAGACTTAGAGAAGAATAAGGTATTTCAAAAACGACTTGAAGATAACATTATTAAAAGTTATGAGATAAATAAAAACTTGATACCAGAAATCCAAAAACTAGTAGATATATCGAAAGATGACATTTATCCTAATCCTGAAGATATAGTAAGGCAAATATTTGAAACTACACTTGAAAAAGAAAAAAACACACAACGTTGAGTAAAAATTAGTGGCAAATTAATTGGGATCCAAAATAAATAAAAGCTGATGAGAGTTATAACTCCCCAATACCCACCCATCACTGCTTCGCATACTTCCCATGAAACCACAACTTAGGAGAAAGCGAAGTATCATCCCCTTCATAATACCCATACCCAATAATTTCATAAAACTGCTCATCCACAGTCTCATAGAAATACTCTATTTTTTGAGGCGAACTCTGATTCGATTGCCAAATAATTGTTTCCTTCCCTTCCGTACTCCCAATGTGAATAATAGTCTCAGTAGGTTTATTGACGACACACCACATCTTACCATTCTCCACTTTATTGGCACCTGTACTTACCTCCTGCTTATCGTATCGAGATGGGTATGTATCCGTGATAGTCACCGTCTGATAATATGGCGTCTCTGAGGTATAGACTTGTTTGACATTAATCATGTTAATGACTTTTAGTTCAGGTCGTTGGATCTGAGCGACGCTTAATTTCTTCATCTCTACTTCACCAACTGGTCTAGGTTTCTGGTCTTCATAAATAATAAACTCTCCTACCCAAGTACCATCCAATATTTTAAACACATTTGCATATGGTTTATCTGCTTCAGTAAACACAGGCTTACTGGCTGTCATCAGCGCGGGTACTTTAGGATTGCATTGCGAGCACAATAGAAAAGTGATCAAAGCAAAAGCAGCATACATGAAGGAACGGAGAAGAATACGCATAGGTAAAGATTGTTTTAAATAGAAGTAATAATCAAACTTACCCCTTCTTAGTGTAAAAATGAAAACAAAGTAAGTGGAGTGAGTTGTCAAAGATTTATAAGTACGAAGTAAATACCATTAGGAATCAAATTCAAATAACTAAAAGAGAAAAATCATTATCCTAAGAAAATTCAACCTGGGAAAAGAAATCTAATTTTCTGAATCCTCAGAAAAAGCAAGTTTTAAAAACGAAGAACAAATTTCGACCTTTAAAGATTTAGTGTCACTAGCGTTAAGAAAGTCCGTCAGCAGCCGTAACTGATCGAGCTACAACATGACCAGGGATGAAAAAAATGTCTGGATAGGGGAAGACGTAAATTGAAACACAAAACACCAGAGCGAGTTTTACGGATGTAGGGCTTTTAGCTAGTGTAAGCGTTAAGAATCTTTACAGTCGAGAGCTTTTGTTTCTTTTTGCGGGAAAAAGAAAAGAGTAAGAAAGGCAACATAAAAATCTATAACTCAGAAGACCCCTACACGAAAGAGCAACCAATCAATAAATAAATATCAAGTGCTCCTCTAACGCTGGCGCCTGTCCGACTCATAGAGGCGGGAAACCACCTAAAAAAACCTGAGCTGCTTTGACGTGCTCAAGCCTGCCCAGCTCATAGAGATGGGGTACCTAAGAAAAAATAACAAAGACAGCTCTTACATTTTCTTGAATGCAAATACTGTAAATGAAAATCTTAAAAAACCTTTTAAAAAATTTCCACCGACAAATGCTTTTATCAATAAATTAATCTAACTTTGCCCCACACAATAATTTCCTAACACTTAAAAAGGAAATATTATGATGGAGCAGAAAATACATATCGCCACTTGTGACCTCAAATAGAAGGTAATACCTCATACACGATGTATTTCTGCCTAGTCATTCGACTAGGCTTTTTTTTGGACTAATATTTTATTTGAAATTATCACCCAATTGCATCAGCAATGGGCTACCCTTCTATTTGTCACACCACAAATTATTCTATTTAAAAATAGTTATCAAGAACCACTTGGTGACCTAAAACACCTATGCCCAATGGCAAGCAAATTTAGAAGTAAAGACTTAATAAATATCGGAATTTATTCTAATCAAACCATCTCAATTGTAATGTCCATTATAAAAAAGCACTACAAGCGAAATACTAAAATTGAAAATATTGAACTCATAAAAAAAGTAAAAGAAGATCCAGAAACATTTATGCAAGACGAAGTCTTACAAAAAATAGCAATGGAATTTTACGAAGCAGAAGAAGTTGAAGAAGAACTATTGGTACTCCAAGAAAAAGAAGTAGAGCTGAATGTATTCGGAAGACCATTGATCAAGAGCAATGCCTATCAGCAAATGAAAACGGCGATGAAGTTACCCGTTGCCCGAAAGGCAGCATTGATGCCCGATAGTCATCTAGGTTATGGCTTGCCCATTGGGGGCGTATTGGCTACCCACAATGCGGTCATCCCATTTGCGATAGGTATGGACATCGGTTGCAGGATGAGCTTGACGCTGTATCAAGTAACCGAACGCTTTTTCAAAATGCACGAACACAAGTTTAAGAAATCAATCTTGGACAATACCGCATTTGGAATAGCCAAGATCGTGGGCTATTCGCAAGAGCACGAGTTTTTAGATAGAGACATTTTTGCAGAAACACCGCTCCTCAAAAAGTTAAAGTCCAAAGCCGCGAAGCAAATAGGATCTTCAGGATCTGGAAATCACTTTGTCGAATGGGGACTGGTAGAGATGAAAGAAGACGAGCACATAGGCCTACCAACAGGGACGTATGTAGGACTACTAGCGCACTCAGGCTCTAGAGGGTTTGGTGCTACGATAGCGAAGTTCTATTCGGACTTGGCTAAAAACGAATCGAACCTCCCCTACAACATGAGGCACTTGGGTTGGCTAGATTTAAACGAGCAGAATGGTCAAGAATATTGGAGCGCTATGAATTACGCAGGAGACTTTGCCAGTGCTTGTCACAACCAAATACACAAAAACGTGTCGAAGGCAATGGGCTTAACCCCTATTTGTAAAATCGAGAACCACCACAATTTCGCATGGAAAGAAATGGTGGATGGAAAAGAAATGATTGTACACAGAAAAGGCGCAACGCCAGCAGGGGAAAATATACTAGGTATCATCCCAGGTTCGATGACTGATCCAGGATTTATCGTAAAAGGAAAAGGCAATGTGGATTCCATCGCCTCAGCATCACACGGTGCGGGGAGAAAGCACAGCCGCAAGGAAACGAAATTAAGGAACACCAGAAGTGAAATGCGAAAGCAGCTCACCCAAAACAAAGTAACCTTAATTGGTGGTGCCTTAGACGAATCCCCTTTTGCCTACAAGAGTTTAGAACGAGTCATGTCGTATCAAAGAGAATTAGTAGAAACAATTGGGAGGTTCACACCCAGAATAGTAAGAATGGATAGAGATAAATAAAAATGAAAAAAGAAATATACATATTATTCACAGCAGGACGCGGGCCGGTAGAATGTGGGCTCGCCGTCCATGGCATTCAAAACAGATTTAAGAAGTACTTAGATGCTAAGAAGGTTGCTTATGAGATAGTCAGCCAGAAGAAAGGATCGATCAACAAAACCATGAATACCATCCTCTTCAAAGTGCACAATATCGACAAGACCATTTTGAACTCTTGGATCGGCACCCTACAGTGGATTTGTAAAAGTCCGATCCGCAAATTTCACAAGCGTAAAAATTGGTACATCAAAAGTCAAGTCATAACTCCGCCTAAGCAAACGGATACAAACATTCAAGATGTAACTATCCAGGCTTACCGAGCATCTGGTCCAGGCGGACAACATCGCAACAAAGTAGAAACCGCCATCCGAATTATTCACAATCCAACGGGCATCATTGTCACCGCAAGTGACGGCAAGTCACAAGCACAAAACAAAAAGAAAGCCCAGTATAAACTGGAAGCCAAATTAAAAGATCAAAGAAACAACACACTACAAAATTTCAATCTAGAACAATGGACAAATCAAATTGAAATAGAGCGAGGCAATCCAGTTAAAACATATGTGGGGTTGAAATTTGAATAATGATATGAGAAGAAAAAATAGAGTATAAATGGGCACCTCTATCAACCTTGTTCATTGTATAATAGCAGAAATTCTGAGATTTTTTCCCCAAATTTAATACTGATACTCTTCGTTATCCCTCAGTTATTTAGCAAATGAAAAACCTCGCTGTCTGACAGGTTATCCATTATTGCTGACTAATGTCATCTAAGATTTTTGCTACTTTCTTGGTGAGTACTGGGTGTGAAAATTGATCAATTGGATTTGTTAGCGGAGCACAAAGAGATTTGTTTTTATATTTTCTATATAGTTCAGTCAAGACAGTTTTTATACCATCGTAATCTTTATAATCTAAGCAAGCTCCTCTTTTAGTTGCCTTAACGATCTCGACAACATCTCCCTCAGTTGCGCCTAATGTCAAGATAGGTCTTTTAGAAGCGAGATACTCGAAAAATTTGCCTGGAACTCTACCTTTTATATTGTCTTGTTTATTTAATAATAGCAGAAGGACATTGCTGCTACAAGTTAGTCTCAAAGCTTCTTTCCTTTCTACAGAACTAGTCAGTTTAATATTAGATTCGATATTTTCTTGTGAAAAACTTTCCTTAATTGAATAATCAAATTGACCAACAAGATGTAGAACGAGGTCTTCTTTAAATCCTGGAATTTCCTTATTCAATTCTTTAATCACTTTAAATAAAACTCTTGGATTTCTATCTTTACTCATGATCCCAAGATGAGAAATTGTGAACTTATCATCTACCTTAGACTGAAGCGATTCGAAGTCTTCAGGATCATAACCCCAGTACAAGACAGATACATTCTTTGCTCCAATTTGCATTAAATCTTGCTTCCAAGACTTGCTGACGATTGTAATTGCGCTTGATTGATTAAGGGCTTCTAGTTCCGCTTCTTGATGTCTCTTGAGCCCCCAACTTGTCAAAGGAAGATTCTTAAAGTAATCTACTTGTGTCCAAGGATCTTGAAAGTCAGCTAAAAAGGGTATATTATATTTCTTGGAAATGAGTGTTGCTATTCTTGTATTTGTGTGAGGAGGGCCACAAGAAAATATGGCATCAACATTATTTTTGTCTAAATAATTTGATAAAAATTTTATTGAAGGTCTTATCCAGAAAGCTCTAGCGTCGGGCAGGAAAAGGTTGCATCTTATCCATGTTGACATCTTGTGAGCAAGTCCTTCCTTTTTATCCGTACTAATCAGAACATCATTAACATTTTCATTTTTGCGTTTTCCAGTTATAAGCCTATAGATGGCATATGGTTCCCAGATTGATTGTCTTAGAATTTCAATGCCATTTGGGATGTCTTTATCGTTGCTATGGTCTAATCTTGGATATTGCGCATTCTTGGGGCAATAAATTATTGGCTCCCATCCACTTCTCCTCAAGTATTTAGCAATTTTGAGACAGCGCAGCACTCCTATGCCTCCACTTGGGGGCCAATAGTAAGTTACGATGAGTACTTTTTTAGGCATTAGATTGTGTTTACTCAGAAAATTGATCTAATCTTTAGGATAGAATCACTCCACAATTTGTTCACTTCATCTGACAAATTAAAATATAAAACAAGTGGAATGTAGATAAGAGCAACTACAATTGAATTGAGAATAATATTTAAAAGCGGATATGGGCTACTAGGTATCAAACTTGCAATGATATAAGAAAATCCTGCTATCCCAAAAGTATAAATCGTCGGCATACTAAAGGGATGCATATTAAATTTGATTTGTATGAAAATTAATTTTACCAAATTGAATAGAGTAAGAGAAATCAATGTTGCCATTGCTGCGCCTATAATTTGAAACTTGGGTATGAGGATCAAATTTAAAACCACATTTATGATTGCAAGCAATAGGATAGCAATTAAGTTAAATTTATAAAATTTAGAATAATGAATTATTTGAGAGTTGACACTAGTTGCCATATCAATAATCTTAGCAAGTCCAAGAAGCAATACAACATAATATCCATTAGTAATATCAAAGTCATCTCCAGGCATAAGTCTGAAAAGGTCCTTTACAGAACAGGCTATCAGGACAAATAACAACATTCCAAAGACTAGTAAATTAATTGAGGAGCGCTTATATAAAAAATTTACACTTTCGAGATCATCCTTATTCAAGTAATCAGATATCATTGGGGCAGAGATGGTGATAATTGCTGTAGTTGGAATTGCAATTGCGTTCCCAATAAATGCAGCAATACCATATACCCCATTATTTTTTAAGTCAATAAGGGCGGGCACCATCATGGAGTCAATTTTGAATGCTAAAACACCTCCAATTCCACTAAAAACGGAGAACGTTGCAAATAAAGTGATTTGTTTGAACAATGATTTGTCAATGAATGAGAAATTTGGTCTCAGATTCAACTGACCAAGAAAATATAGATACAAATAGATTCCGATTAGCGCTACTAGATAAGTGAAGATTATTCCATTAGCGAGAAAGTTTAGTGAAATAGTTTCTCCAACATATAGCAATATTAAAATGGGGAGCGAAATCTTTATGAGATTCTGTAAAATTGATGGAACAACAATTCTTTTAAAATTTGAAGTATAATTATAACTTAGATAAAATATACTAACCAAAGTACTAAGTATACCGATTTTATGAAGTTGTTCTTTATAAGTACTTGGAATATTTGAATATTTATCAAGTAATATGTCTTCAAAAATATACAAAACGCCTAAAATAAAAATGCAGCCAAATATGCCTTGGAGGCTTAAAAAACCTAAAAATCCGTTATGATCTTTATCCGAATCTTTAAAAGTTGGAAAGAACTTTATAGCTACAGAGGAGGCTCCTAAAAGTATAAAGGGCATTAAAAAAAAGGAAGAATCAATAACGAATCTTGCAAACCCATATGCTTCAGTATCTAATGAATAAATAAAAATAGTGCTAAAAGCGGCAATTAGTACACCAGTATAGTTTACTAGACTTTGTTTAATGCCTTGGCGTTGGATTATACCCATTTTACTTAATTATATCGTGTAAGAATGGAGTGAAAGATCAAATTTATTCATTTAGAATATTACGTATTTCTCGCGACATAGATTTGGAAAATTAGTTTATATGGCTAATTTTAATGTAAATATGCAATTCTTGAATTAAGAATGGCACCTCTCAAGCTAAAATAAATAAATTTGCATCTAAATTATTGCTAACACGTAATATGTTTAGCTATACTCAATTAGCGAAATGAGTTCTTCTAGACAGGTAGATAAATGATATAAAATGAGTGCGGATAAAATTATAGGAATTCTGGGGGGATATGGGCCTTATGCAACTAATGACTTTTATAAAACACTTTTAGATAATACTAAAACTGTAAAAGATTGGGATCATTTTCATGCAATACTAGATGTAAATCCAAGAATACCTAGTAGAGCAAGATCGTTTTTATTTGGAGAAGAAAACCCTACACCGCATATGCTTAAAGGTATTAATCGGCTAAAAGTTGGAGGCGCCGAATTTTTTGTTTGCCCCTGTAATACTGCTCACTATTTTCTAACAAAGAGTAAAGCTGATTTTGGATTACCGTTTCTTAACATGATTGATGCAGTTGTTGATCGTATTGGTGAAAGCGGAATAAATAAGATTGGAATACTTGGTTCGGAAGTTACAGTAATGAGTAAGTTGTATGAGGATAAACTAATTGCAAAAGGTTTGTCAGTAGAAAACGTTGATGAATTAAAAGATGTTCGTTTTATTATTGAGGCTGGCAAGCAAAACACAAATATTCATAAGGCAAAAGAATTAATGAATTCATTAATTAATAAATTTAAAATAAATGGTTGTGAGGCTGTAATTTATGCTTGCACAGAATTGCCAATAATCCTTCCGATTAAAGACTCTCAATTGCCAATTTTTGATTCAAGTCTGATTTTAGCTGAGGAGACAATTGTTTATGCAAAGAATTAAATATAAAATATGAGTAGCGAAATTAGTAAATCCTATTGGGAAAAGTTAGCAAAATCTATTAAGGATCCGGCTGAAACAACTAATAAAAGGAAAAAGCAATATTTACAAACGGACATTAACTTTGTAAAAAAGCATCTTGAAAAAAAGGATTCTATCTTGGATGTAGGCTCAGGTTCAGGGCTTGTGGTAAATGCATTAAAAGGCTCAGTAAAGGAAATTGTAGCTGTAGAAACGTTTAAAGGACTTTCAAATTTCATCGATGAAGAAATTTTGGTTATTAATGCGGAATTAACTGGATTTCAAATCAGAAAAAAATTTGATAAAATTGTTAGTACGGGGTTAACTCATTTTTTCCCGGAAGAGGATATCGTTAAAATATATGCTAACATTTTCGAAATGTTAAAAACTGGAGGAAAGTTGATTATGCGAAGTCATTGTGGTCTTAAAGAAAAGGTAGTAATTAATGGTTATTCTGAAGAATTAAGTTCCTATTATTTTACTGAATATAGAACTGTAGAAACGGAGAAGGGAATTCTGAAGAGTTTGGGCTTTAAAGATATTAAAATATTTGATGAAGTAGCAGATGAGCTAAATGTTTGGGAAAATACAAGGCACTATTATTTTGTCTGTTCAAAGTAAGAATAAATTGTTCGATTTTGATTTCGTCATTTTGACTATATTTAATTTATATGACTATCCGCTTGTTGGGTACTAAAATATATAGTTTATTAATTATCAAAGACTTATGTGAATTCGTATTTTTTTTGACAATCAACTTGTTAGAAATCTAGTACCCAGTATGCGGATAGTCACTTTAATTTAAATACTTTGAAAATCTAGAAATAGAATTGTCGATTTAAGCAATAATAATTATGCAAGCAATAATTCTCCTCGCTGGTAAGGGAAGTAGGATGGGCAAACTTACTGAGAACACCCATAAAAGTTTGATTAATATTTCTGAGAACGAATCTTTTCTTTCTCGATTGATGCACCAATTAAATGAGTATAGTTTTAGCAAAATCGTAGTGATTACAGGCTATAAACATGAGTTGATTAAAACGGCGCTTTCTAATTATCAACTTAATATAGAATCTGTAGTTAATTCAAAATATGATGAAGACACGAACATTCTTTCGGTCAAATTAGCAATGGAAAAACTAGATTTTTCCCAACCCACTATAATTATTGAAGGAGATGTATGGCTTGACGACATTGCTATGAAACAAATATATGAGCAAAGTTTAAAAAATAGATCAATATGGTTTACAAAGGGAGAGTTTAATATTGACCAACGAGGAGGTATAATCAATATCAATATTCAGGATGAACCTCAAGAAGTTTTAGTTGTCAAAAAGTATGAAAAAAAGTATTCCTCATTTAAAAAAATGACTGGCATAATGACTATCGGGAGTAATGAAATTGAAAGTTGTTTTGATCAAGTCAAAAAGCAAGTTGAATTAGAAAATGATCAATATTTTTTTAATCCATGGACCAAGAATTTATCGCAACTTAAGAGTGTGATTTTTGATCTCAACCCTAAACATCTTTTCAGTGCAAATACATTAGAGGAGTTAGAAACTTTGCGAAATTATTATAAAGATACTGATATCCCTATAATTGAACTTGTTAGTTTAAAAACCTTGAACCCAATAGAAGATTATATTGAGGAGCGTTATGAAATTGTACTAGAAAAAATAAAGAGTGAAAATATTTGGACTAAACCAATTATTATTGATGATCAACATCATTTAATTTTAGATGGACATCATAGATTCGAAGTTGCCAAAGAGTTGGGTTTCAAGGTAATTCCAGCAATAAAGGTATCGTACGTAAAAATACCAATCTGGTCATTACGCTTAGATGAAAAAGTTAATCATGAATTAGTTGTTGCTAAAGCTTTAAAAAGGAAAATTTATCCTAATAAAACCGTAAAGCATAGTTTCCCATTTCAAATACCTTCATGCAGGTATACTTTTGAATCTTTATTGAAATAATACTTTTATGAGACTAATAATTTTAGCTGCTGGAGATTCTTTCGAACTAGATGGTTTTAATAAACTTTTAATTAAAAACCCTCTAACGGGAAAATCTATTTTACAAGGATATGCAGACGTTTTTAATGTTGACAAAATCACACTAGTGATTGGATATAGAGGAATGGAAGTTATGCACGAATATCCAGAATATGAATATATATACAATCAAAAATGGCAAACTACTGGCAGTGGCTATAGTTTGTCTTTGGCATTAACAGAAGAGCCAAGTATAATAATCGAAAGCGATTTTTTTATTGATTATTCTTTGAAGGCTGAACTTAACAGTCTTGGCAATTATGTTGTAATAAAACAGTCTGAAAGCAAAAGTTTGAATTCTTTTAAAGCTAAAATTAAAGATGGTGGCGTGTTTGGAGTTTATAAAGGAAAATCACAAAACCAAGATCCAACCCTTATAAGTTTGTTTAAGGAATCAAACGATGAAGTACTAAGGCAATGGAAAAAAAACGGAATTGAAAACCCTCATTTATATATAGGGCAAACTTATCCTTATGAAAGTAATAGGATACCTTATTTTGTTGTCGACAATAAAAGCATTTATGAAATTAATACCATAAATGATTATATTAGTTATGTTGAAAAAATAAGAAAATGAAACTACCAATAAGGAGTATTACGTATTCAATTGATTTCAACAAGGTAAATTCGAATGAATATCAAGACGAAGTTTCAAGCGCAATTTCTTCATTAAAAGAACAATTTAAATCCAATGGTTTTTTTGTTCGAACTTATAGATTAAATATTATCCCAATAAAGCAAAATGAACGACTTGATAAATTCTTATTCTTAAAAAAGATTAAAGTCTTAAATGAGTTTGCTAAATCTTTAGATATTCGATGGTACAATATAGCATTTGACCTCGTAAGGATACCAACTAAAGATGTTAAAACTATTTGTTCGATCGCTTATGATATTATTAAAAACTTCAATAGCGCTTTTATCAATTTTATTGTTGCAAATGATCAAGAAATAAATAGTGAGGCGGCTAAAATATGTTCGGAGCTTATCATTAACATATCAAGATTGTCTAGTAACGGGTACGATAATTTTAGAGTAGGGATATCGATGAATCCATCTGTTTATACTCCTTTTTTTCCATTTTCTTTTGCTGATAAAGATTTGTCTTTTTCAATAGGAGTTGAAACCGGTAAGGCATTTATTTCTACATTGGAAAAGTCTAGCGATAAAACACTCGAAGTTAAACGGAGAGATTGCATTTCAAATTTAGCACCACCCATCAAGGAATTAGATACGTTTTCAAGAAAAATAGATAGCAGTAGTGCTCAGTTTGAAGGAATGGATATATCCTTGGCTCCATATCCGGATGAGAAAATTAGTGTAATCGAGATTTTAAAATTGCTTGGGTTAGATGAAATAGGCGCCAATGGGACTCTGTTTTTAACTTCTTTCTTAACTAGGATACTTAAAAAAATAATAGTTGAACAAGATATAAAGTCTGTTGGGTTTAATGGTGTTATGTATTCGTTGCTTGAAGATCATCTAATGTGTGAATCGAATAATAAGAAGCTTCTTAGTCTTGACAAAATAATAAGCTATTCTGCCCTTTGTGGCTGTGGATTAGACATGGTGCCCATTCCTGGGAATATTTTGGTTGAGGAGCTCGCCTCCATTATTTTAGATGTAGCAGTCTTAGCTATTCAACTCAAAAAGCCTTTAGGGGTAAGAGTTTTGCCAATACCAAATAAAGAAGCAAACGAATTTACTTTTTTTGATATGGATTTTCTTACAAATACAAGAGTAATGAAGCTGAAAAATGTTTCTCTTTCCGCCAAAACATTTCATGAAGGCTCATTTTATTTTGTCTAGATTTATTAATTATTATATTGAATAACTTTATTTTTAAGTTAATTTGGATATACAGCACTTGTTATAATTAATCATACGAGGTATATCTAAAACATTTACCATTTGGCGATTTCATGATTATTCCCTTGTATATATTTTGAAGATAAACAAAAAAAGTATGGAATTAGGTTTATTTTGTATCTTTATTAATTAGGTGTAAAGTTCTTTATCCTAATCGCATATATCTTTTCTTCACAATCATAAGTCATTAAAACAGTTGATATTTTTTTAATATATATTAGAGGATCTAACAAAACTAGAGAAGATGTCAAAAACAAAATCAATATTTTTAGTTTTATCAAAAGTAGTTATAATTTCCTTTTATGGTCTAACTGCTCAGATATCAAATGACAATCTACTTGCTTACTATCCATTTAATGGGGATGTTCTTGATTATAGTCAAAATGAATTTCATGGATCACTTATGGGTGGGGTATTTGTTGAAGATCGAGCAGGCGTGTCACAAAATGCTCTAAGATTCGATGGAACGAACGACTTTTTAAATCTGAATCTACTTGCTGAAACGTTTAATAATAATTTAGATGAATTAACAATATATTTTTTAATCAAATTCAATGGCACTTTAAAAGATCAAGCTATAATAAGCCTAGGCTATCAAGGAGAAAATATTGATACAAATGTATTCGAAATAGAATTTGAAAATAATCAATTTCAGATAGAATCAGAAACAGGAAGTAATGCTATAAATCATGAATTGGAATTAGATCAAGCTATGAATTTAATTGATAATAATTGGCATGAGATTCTTATCAAAATTAAAAATGATAGCATCTCCTATTGTAGGGATAATCTTCTTATCTATAAAGGTAAGTTTATACCTTCTGAAACTACAGCAAGTATTCTAAATGTTGGTTGTTTTGATGGCGATGATTCAAACTTTAGTTGTTGCTTCTTTTCAGGTGTAATTGATGATTTGCAAATTTATAAAACATTAGATCTACAATTTAAAAGTGACATAAGATATGAAGGGTGCGAATCTGGTAATTATAGCTTGGAAATAAATTCGGTAATTTATGATATTAATAATGCTAAAGGTAGTGAACTAGTGAAATCAAATTGCTGTCTAGATACATTGTTTGAAATAGATTTAACTTTCTACGATGATTATTTTTTAAATATAAATGAACAGCATTGTATTAATTCCAACTATAACCTGGAGGTTAATAATGTTGTATACAATATTGATAATCCATTCGGTGTTGAGATATTAAAATCTATAAATCAATGTGACTCAATCATAAATATTAGTTTAGAGTTTTCTAATTTCATTGAAATAGATATTTTTGAAAATTTCTGTCAAGGTGATACTATTTCATATTTAATAAACGGAAATTTATATAACGAAAATAATCCTTTTGGGCAAGAAATAATACTTGGAAGTATTGGTTGTGATACCATGATTAATATTGATTTAGAATATTATCCGAATGAAAATGCTGAATTTAACTTTACAGGGTGTGAGAACGATACTTTTAGCATTGAGATTAATGGTACGAGATATAATAAGTACAACCCAATAGGAGAAGAGGTGTTACAAAGTGCATTCGGTTGCGACTCAATTGTCTTTATTGAATTAGATTATAGTTTAATTGATTGTGAAGTTTATTTCCCAAATGTAATTTACCCTTTATCAAAGAATAAATTGAATAATGTTTTCTACCCATTGTACAATGATGATTGTAACGTTGAAATTTTGTCTTTTTTGATTTTTGATAGATGGGGGAACCTAATTTTTGACAATGTTGAAAATTCTTGGGATGCTAAGTTTAGAAATACAGATGTAAGTCAGGGGGTATACTTTTATTTAACTAAATTTGAGTCAGATTGCGGATTTTTTACTAAAACGGGGACTATAAGTGTTATTAAATAGACCTTTGAATTATTTGTTAGAATGGAAACGGATGAAATGGTTTCTGAATTTAGCAGAGAGAGAATAAGTGATTTTGAATGGTCAGGAATTAGTTATTTTTCAAATATAACAGTAAATAAGGAAGGGAATTACGTTTATCAGGAATTAGAAAAGCATCTTCCAATTAAAGGTAAGATGATAGAATGTTATGAGATTGACACTCCTTCGGACTTAGCAAAAGCATACAATGAAATTGATTTTTTGATTGGATATAACCAACAAGGTTTATAGTTTGATTATATGATAAATGTATGAAATTTTGTAGTTGAGCGAAATTGTAAGGATGGAATTAGTCCTTTTTGATTCAGGAAAAATGTACAATGTCTGGAAAAAGTAACTTGCATGATTGTCAATCAGAAATGTTTGATTTGCTCATGTTCGTGGATAAAATCTGCTCAAATAATAATCTATCTTATTGGATAGATGGCGGGACATTGTTGGGGGCAGTTAGGCATAATGGGTTTATACCATGGGATGATGATGTTGATATATGCTTACTGTATCCTGATTATTTGAAATTACTTGACCTTTTAGAAGAAGCGTGTTTAAAGCATAAATATTTTGATACATTTTACAGAAAAAATGGATTAGATTATTGGTGCGAGTATCTAGGCAGTTCCAAGTTATTAGCACATGGAATGCTGCCAACAAGGATCGACTTAATACCCATAAAAGCAATTCCGAATACAGAGAAAGCGATAAAGATAGACCGAAGTCTAAACAATATTGCTAATTTTTTTATAAAAGGAAAATTTAAAAATGAATCATGTATTATTGATGAACATAAAGAGAAGTACTTGAATGATTTTAAAAATATAGATAGGATAAAACGTATTTTTTTTGAGGACTATCGATCATATATGAACTCTAATTCATGTTTAGGTTGTGACTTATTGTTTACCTATTCCTTTCATGATATGTTAGTAAAAAGTTCAAGGAGGTATTTTATATTTGATGAATTGTTCCCAACAAGTTTGGTTGACTTTAAAGGGCGAATGCTTCCTGCACCCAATAATATTGACTCCTATTTAAAAACCTTGTACGGGGATAATTATATGACACCACCTCCAAAGAACATGCAAAAGCCTTATGCAAATATTTACTTCATTAATGATGTTTCAAAAGAAATTACTTTTTTAAATTCTAAGATATTTCTAGAGAGAGAAGTTGAACACTATAAAGCAAGAGCGCAGAAAAATAAAATTAAGAGATATAAATATAAATTGATTTCATTCTTAGCATTTACCAAATCCTGTATAAAAAATAAGGTATTTATTTTTTGGATAAAGCATTTAGTTTACCTTTTTAGAATGACGATTTTTAAAACTAGGTTTTAACAAAGGAAAATAAATGTAAAGTTTCGAACACTTCTTATTTCGCTCAAACTCCTAATATATTTGTAGTATAGAAGATTTAATGAAAAAAATTGGATTTATATATATCAACAAGACGTATTGTGTTTATCACTCAATTAGTATTGCTATTGAACTGGCAAAGATCAATACAAATAAGATTGAAATACTCTGTACTGAGGAGAACGAGAAGTTAGTCACTAGAGTATTAAAAGTTCATAAGGTGTCTAATATTTTAATCAATATACTGAGACCATATTGGTATTTTACCATACCGCATTATCTTGAAATTAAATTTCAATTAAGACCTAGTTTATTTTTTAAATATAAGTCATTGCTCTCAACATTTGATGCCCTAGTATGTACAATCTATCAGGATTTAGATCTAAAAAAATTCCTAACTAAGGACGGCTTGCCTAAATTCATATTTACAAACCATGGGATTCCCAATAGGGCTTACTCTTTTGATGAAAAAGTACTGCAGTTTGACTTATCCTTTCTTTTGGGAGATAAGGATAAACATATCAGAAAAAACTTAGGCCAGTTAAAATCATCTAACTTTAAAGTAACTGGATTTATCAAAGGAGATGTAACGAAAGAATTGCCACAAGCAAAGTTATTCAATAATAAAAATCCTACGATACTTTATAATCCACACTGGGAGCGAGGCTTATCGTCTTATTTTAAATTTGGAGAGGGAATATTATCATTTTTCGAATCCAACAAAAGCTATAATTTAATATTTGCACCTCATGCCCTTTTGTTGGCTAGAAATTGGAAATTAAAATCAAAGCTAAAGAGATTTTCAATTTGTGATAATATAGAAATCGATTTTGGAAGTGAATCTAGCAATGATATGTCTTATACAAAAGCAGCAGATTTTTATCTGGGCGACGTGAGTAGCCAAGCGATGGAATATGTTTTTCATGAAAAGAGACCATGCATTTTTTTAGATGCTTTTGAAATTAGAAACGATAGTAAAGAAAAGCCATTATCTTGGGAGCTGGGCAATGTGTATACTTCTATTGATAACCTTGGTGAAATACTTAATTCAGCAACTGTTGATTTTAAAACCAAATATTCAGATGTACAATCTAAACTAATAGAAGAAACATTTTATTTTGGTGAAAACAAACCTTCTTATCTGGCAGCTATGGCGATAGAAAATTTGCTCCAGTAAAAAACTTGTAGATATTTTTAACTGCTACCCTTTCCTTTATGAAAATACCGACCACACTGCCGATTATCAAGAGTAGCAAAATAGATGGTGTCGCCTAAGGGGCTTCGAATACACGCAATATATAGTTTGACCCGATGTGATTAGGATTAGATTATGGGTACCTCTATTTACTGCCTCTTGGAACGAAAGTAGAATAAATTGAATTTAGACGAGGCACGAAGAAGGAGTTTAGCCGTAGCTAAGCGACTGATAAGTAACGAAGTATAAATTAAATTGATTCGCTTAAGAAAATTTTTAATTTTCTGATCGAACAAGAATGTAGTAATTAGAGGTGCCCTTATAACCTTAAAGAAATTGGACTAGCGCTGTGCAGTAGTGGAGCGATAGCGAACAGACCATTATCTCCTTCTTCAAGGAGATGATGGTCCGAGTGAATAACGAGCTTCGAAACATAGCGACTCCAATAGAGCAGAGGATACATACCTATCGATATGTATCAACTGCTCTGTTGGAGAAGGCCCGAGAAAAAAAACGATGTCCTACTCTGGATTGACCTGATTTCGGGATACTAACACAGAATTCAGTTCTGATTCGCCTGTAGGGTGTAAAAAGAAATCTAAAATATATCCTGACACTATTACTGCTACCTTCTGGTGCATATTAGGAACGACTTATTTTCTAGTTTTGAATTCGGACTTGCAGCAGAAGATAGTCAAATTAATTTTGAGATATTTAAAGCATACTGCAAAACCCTACCATTCTCCCACATTCATCCACAAAATTTCCCAATGAATAACCACAAAATATGATGTATAACTAAATTGATTATAAAATATTAATAATAAACAAATGAATTATACATATCTTGTGGAAACATTAACAAATTAAAAGTTTTTGTAATAAAAGCCGAAAAAATCAAAACATTTAGTTTATATTTGCGGTATACAAAACAAAAAGTATTAAAATTTATAAAATTATGTCTAAAGAACGAGAAGAAAAGCTCAAGGCACTCAAACTAACAGTTGACCGTCTTGAAAAAACTTACGGTAAAGGTATCGTAATGACCCTTGGGGATAAAAAAGTAGTTGATGTAGATACTATCTCTACTGGATCCCTAGGACTAGATATCGCACTAGGTATTAATGGACTTCCAAGAGGAAGAGTAGTTGAAATCTACGGACCAGAATCATCGGGAAAAACAACCCTAGCGATTCACGCCATTGCAGAATGTCAACGCAAAGGAGGAATGGCAGCATTCATCGATGCCGAGCACGCCTTTGACAAGAACTATGCAGAAGCACTAGGAGTAGATACAGAAAACCTACTCATCTCGCAACCGGATAATGGAGAGCAAGCATTAGAGATTGCTGAAAATTTGATTCGTTCTAGCGCCATAGACATATTAGTAATTGATTCAGTGGCAGCCTTAGTACCACGAGCTGAGATAGAAGGAGAGATGGGAGATTCCAAAATGGGACTTCAAGCAAGACTCATGTCTCAGGCAATGAGAAAGTTGACGGGTGCTATTGGTAAGACAGGATGTTGCTGTGTATTCATCAACCAGTTGAGAGAAAAGATCGGTGTGATGTTCGGTAACCCAGAGACGACGACAGGTGGTAACGCACTGAAGTTTTATGCTTCTATCCGTTTGGACATCCGTAGATCAGGATCAGCGATCAAAGACAAAGAAGGTAATGTGATGGGTAATCACGTGAAAGTAAAAGTGGTGAAAAATAAATTAGCACCACCATTCCGTATCGCAGAGTTCGATATCATGTACGGAGAGGGTATCTCCAAAAATGGCGAGCTAGTAGATCTTGGTGTAGAACATGAAGTGATTCAGAAAAGTGGATCTTGGTACAGCTATAACAATTCTAAAATTGCACAAGGAAGAGAAAGCGCAAAGCAATTCTTCTACGATAATCCAGAAGCAGCAGCAGAAGTTGAAGCACTAGTAAAAGCAAAGATCACTGGCGTCCCACAAGAAGACACTGCAGAAGTAGCGAGCGATAGCAAGAAAAAAGAAAAGGCAGAGAAGAAAGAAAAAGAGACTGCCGAAAAAGCATAATGTCCCCTCTGCAATAAAACATTAGTATTGAAAGAATAGATTCGATCGAGAAATAGAAAGCGTGCTTGATGCACGCAGTAGGGTATAAATTTTAATACTTGGTAAGTCCTGGCAGCAATGTCAGGGCTTTTTTTGTAATTAAATGAAATTCTTAAAAACTTATAAATTGGCTCTTTACACTTTATGAATATAACCAAGTCTTTTGACTATCATTCAAATAGAATGTTTTTCTACGCTTATAAACAAGTCCAAGTAAAGATTGTTAGAGAATAAATTGAAAGTGAGGCGATAACTGAAATGACAATCAAGTTAAAATAATCGTATGATTTTTTTTTATTAAGAGTACCAAAAGCTTGTGTTAAATGCAATTCTAGAAATACTTGGGCTATATTTAACCAATACGAAACTACATCCCCATGAATGGACACAACCTTCTACATACGATATTTTCGAGAATAAATCTTTCAAAAAACGAAAGAGAAAAAGTAATAGAATCATTTACAAGTGCCACTTTTAAAAAGAATGAATTTATTTTCAAGGAAGGAAAAATACTTGATCATTATTTTTTTATAGAGAAAGGATTTATTCGGTCATTTACTTTCGATTTTCATGATACTGAAGTTACTACAAACTTTTATTCAGAATCTGAAATAGTAATAGATTGGACTTCCTTTATGTTAAGGGTTCCTACTCAGGAGAACTTTCAAGCAAATACTGATTGTGTTTGCTAGAGGCTTAGCTATAATGACTTTCAAAATCTCTTCAACTCTATAGAAGGATTTAGAGAATCTGGTAGAGCTCGATTTGCCAATAGCTATTATGAATTGAAGAAAAAGCACCTCTCCATGATCTCACTTACGGCTAAGGATAGATACTTGCTACTGTTAAAAGAACATCCTGAGGTTATTCAACATTCGTCACTGAAGCACATTGCTACCTATCTAGGTATCACGGACACCTCACTTAGCAGGATTAGAAAAGAAATTTGAGCCATAAATAATTTCTTGTCATATGCCAAGTTTTTTTGTTTCATGAGTATATACCTTTGATCTGACAGAAAGAATTTGATCAATCAACTTCAATTATACTTAACAAAAAAATAATCTTACAATGAATAAAATATTCACGATTATTTTTCTAATAGGCATTATTAGTATTGGAAATCTCAAAAGTCAATCTAGTGAAAATGCTAAACAAAAGACCTCTGACAAATCAGAAAAGATAAAAGTCTTAAACTTTGGTACATTTCACATGGGAGAAACATCAGACGCAACGAGCATTAAGTTTGATGAAAACGACGAAAAGAATCAAGCAGATGCTCATGCAATAGCAAAGTTAATTGCTCAATTTAAACCCACCATTATTTGCGTAGAAGTTCCTGAAGAAAAAAATGAAGAATTGAATAAGGAATATAAAAAATATCTCCAAAATTCGAGTAAAGCATCTACTTATTTTGGTGAAATTGGCTTAGTCGCATTTGAGGTAGGCCGTATTTGTGATGTAGCTCGATTAGATGGAATTGACTATGAGATGAACTATAATTATAATATCGGTGGAGAAATAGAAAATGCGATTGGCCCTACAACTGTAAACACCTTCTATCAGAATCCCTTCGTATCTATGCCAGAATTCAATGTTAATCCTAATGGTCTTTCTCTACTAGAAAAATTGAAGATAAATAATTCGCAAAAGTATTTAGATTTCTTAATGCTTGTCAACGCAGACTTATTGACCTATATAGGCACTAAAGACGGTTATGAAGGAGCAGATGAAGCTGCAAAATACTACCAAAGAAATCTTAGAATATATTCAAATCTAAATAGAATTCAGGCAACAAAAGAGGATCGAATTTTTATTCTATCAGGAGGAAGCCATGCCGCCTTTTTAAAAGAATTTATGGAACGAAGCCCAAAGTATGGAGTCGTAAATACACTGGATTACTTAAAATAATATAAAAACTATAAAAGTTAATGAGAATCTCTTCTATAGATAAATAAGCCTGTGAGATCGACGCCCATTTTGTATGTAATGCGCAAATTGGCGTTGATTTATTGACTATAGCTTGTATTACTACTTGCAGGGACCAGAGGATCTTTCTAAGCGATTATTAAATAAACACCTATTTTTCAGAAAGCTCTTTCACTCCCTCATTCATCCCCTCAAATCCAGGCTTCGTCTGCCTATCCAACTTCCCACTAAATAGCCCCACCAAAACCCTAGTAAATATCTCCCCCTGCTTAAAAGTACAAGTCCCATTTTTATGATCAACAATCTCGAAGGAATGCTCACCATCAAATATTCCATTAAAGAGCAATTTTCTTTTCCAACACAACTCTTTATTTTTCTTAACAGTTAAAACTTCAGGTTTGAAAGACATACCACCTGCAGTGATTTTTAGATGTTTACCAAGCCTAAGAACTACCTCTGCTGAAGTGATGAATGGATTCCAATTCTTATATTGTGAAAAGTCAGTAAGTACCTTCCAGATAACCTCTGGAGATGCTGCAATCTCTATTGATGTTTTTATTACTTTTTGAGCCATAATGATCTTGAATAAATAGTTAAAAATAAACGGATTGATTTTGTATAGGGTACCTCTATTTACTGCCTCTTGGAACGAAAGTAGAATAAATTGAATTTAGACGAGGCACGAAGAAGGAGTTTAGCCGTAGCTAAGCGACTGATAAGTAACAAAAGTATAAATTAAATTGATTCGCTTAAGAAAATTTTTAATTTTCTGATCGAACAAGAATGTAGTAATTAGAGGTGCCCTATAGAACAAAGATCAGCCGATCTACTTTCACATCTCTTGACACAAATCAAGAAATCAATTTTCTTCTCACACGACTTAAAGTTTCTGGAGTCATCCTTAGCATGGACGCTATATACTGTAAAGGCACTTGGTTGAACATTTCAGAATTTTGATCAAGTAGACTTCTTACCTTTTGCTCAGAAGACATCGGCAATTGACTAAAAAATCTATTCTCTAAGGTTATAAAACACTTAGCCACAAATAGTTTCTCCAATTTGGCACAATGCTCCACATACTCTCCAATACGGTTATAATTCTCTTTCGAAATAGTATACAATTCACAATATGACAGGGCTTGTATATTAAATCTTGAAGGGGTATCAAACATAAAGCTGGACAGTTACGTGATAAACGAACCGCCCGCTGAGATCCACTGCGTGATTTCTTTATCTCCATCCCCACCAGTAGCAAACACCCTCATATATCCAGACATGATAAAACTCATACTTCTGGCATATTGATTCGTTTTCAACCAGTAATCGTTCTTACTGAATTTTGCCACCTTAAACAGATCTCCTACAACTGACAAATTTTTAATCCAATACCAAAGTAGGTCTTAATATATTTTTCTATTTCTTTCATATTTACTCCATCTATGACATTAAGTACCACAATACTAGTATAAGAGATAAATCAAAGAATTTTTTGATAAGCTACATCAACCATTTTGTTGACCTCAACAAAATGGTTATTTTTGATAAGGCAAATCTTAACAGTATGTCAGCATAAAATCAAAAAAATGAAAATTTCCACACTATTTTTCTACCTCTTACCACTCTTCATAATAAGCTGTTCTCCAATAAAGCAACCCACAAAAGTTGTAGAGACAGATCCAGAAGAAGCGGTACTAGGAACACTCCAACACAACTTCAGCCTCAACGAAGGAACCCAGGAAAAATTCGAAGAAGGATTGCTCTTACTGCACAACTTCGAGTACGACGATGCCTTGACCGCTTTCGAAGAAGCAACCGCAGCGGACAGTACAGAGGTGATGACACACTGGGGAGAAGCGATGTCTCACTACAAAGCCTTGTGGAAATTACAAAATACAGAAAAGGGAAAAGCGATCTTGGCTCGAATGGGGGACACCAAGGAGGAGCGCTTAGCCTCCATAAATGACCTACTCGAGAAAGATATGTGGTCGATAGTTGAAATTATGTATGGCGAAGGCAAATCTGATGAGCGCAACGACAAGATCACCGCAAAGCTAAAATCATTACATGAAAAGCACCCTAAGAACCAAGAGATCGCAGCCTTCTATGCCCTATCTCTAATTTGGTCAACGGAGAAATATGGAGATGGAAGCGATGACTTGAGATTAGCGGCCTCAATAGCCGATAAAATCACTGAGGTGAATCCACTTCACCCAGGCGCCTTGCACTATAAGATACATGCACTAGATGGACCAACCTCAGCAAAGGAGGCACATGCTGCAGCCGATGCTTACGCAAAAGTAGCAGCTGATGCAGCGCATGCATTGCACATGCCATCGCACATCTACCTCGCCCTTGGAGAATGGGACGGGGTAGTGAGCTCTAACCAAGTTTCCTTTGATGCCAGTGTAGTGAGGATGAATGAGCAAGGATTGAAAGATGGAGCTCGAGGATATCACTCATTGGCTTGGATGCATTATGCGTTGCTGCAACAAGGAAGATATACTGAAGCGGAAAAAATTCTAAATGATATGCTTTCCTATGTACCAAAAGATCCCACTAAAGGAGCAAGGGGATATCTGCTCGGTATGGAAAACAGACAATTGGCAGAAAGCGGTAAACTATCGGAGGACACGCCAATAGATACGGATGTCAAAGTAGACGATATCGGACTGATGGCTAAAGCAAATCGTAGTTTCTTTAGAGCACAATTAGCCTATCAGGAAAAAGATATTGAATCGCTGAAAAAGGAAATAAAATGGTTGAACAATAAATCCACCATGGCATCACAGCAAGTAGATGGGGACGGCATCATGATGTGTGCAGCAGGTACCAGCAGATATGCGCCCACAGAAAACGCAGTCAACAGCGCTAAAGTAGTCATCGCTGAAATGCAAGGCATGAAAGCACTGCTAGAAAACAAGAATGATCAATTTGAAAACTATATGAAAAAGGCAGTGGCTTTGGAGAATCAAACTAACTTCCCAGCAGGACCACCGAAGATTGCAAAACCTTCCTTCGAGCTGTATGGAGAATGGTTATTAGACCAAGGAAAATACCAAGCAGCGATTGCTCAATTTGACACAGCTCTCCTACGTATGCCAAGAAGATCTAAATCTCTTATAGGAAAAATGACAGCACTACAAAAACTAGGAGATCAAAAAGAAGCGGAGATTGTGCAGAAAGAATTAGAGTCGATCATGGCACGAGCAGATAAAGGGGTGCAGATAATGTGAGGGTACGATATGCGCTCTCGCGACTCACCGCAGGTGACTAAGCTCGACAAACGGAGTGCGTTAGAGACAAGTGGTGGAAGTGTTATATCCATGTGCGTTGGCTGGGTGATTGGTGCAGAGACAAGGCGCACCTTGTCTATTCGGGCGGAAAGAGCGCAAGGCATGGATGTAGTAACGTACGACACGCTGCCGTCCCAATTTTCTGGGATCGGCATGGCACCCACAAATAACCTAACTCCTAATACCTAATACCTTCTTTCACCGCCACTCAAACGTATTGATCATATGCATCGCATCAGTCTTCAAAAACTCATATACTGGGGCTAGTGAGTCTGGATTGATTTGCGCTTTTACATAAAGAGAGCCACGCAAAAAATGACTGGTGCTATCAGTCAGATAGAACTGAAAAGGAGTCGCCACGTCACCCTCGATATTCATCACATTGCCATGAACATTGCCAGGTTTATTGATAATAAAATCATCAATGTAATCCGCTTTGACACCGTGTTTATTGGAGAGGGTGTATGCGTCAGTGATCAATTTGTCGAGGGTGTTTTGAGAATTAATGTTGTAATAACTACAGTGTATAGTCCCATTCAGAGAAGGAACAAATAAGTCGAACCAACATTCATTTTCAGGTTTATCATTGAAAAATAATGTGTCTCGCACAAACTCGGCATAATCTGCTCGCTCGAAAGAGAACGGGCAAATATTCGTATTCACTTTGGTATAAGACTTTGCGGGAAATTCAATTTTTGGATAAGAGCGAGGCTTGGGATTGTAGATTGATTGCTGCCCACCATCACAAGAGGTGCAAAGCAAAATAAGTAAGATTAAGAAAAAGAAGAGTTTGTTAATCATTATCGTCTCCATTGGATGTTGGCAAAGTTACCAGTATCTGTTCTATCCTTCGCTTGTTTACGGTAACTACTTTAAAAAAATACCCATTACTATTAAAGATCTCTCCTACCCTAGGGATATAACCAGATAACTCTAAGACTAAACCAGCAAGCGAATCTGCATCGCCTCTTTGATCATCAAAATGTTCAGGTGGTGCAGAAATGACCCTGTTCATATCGTTGATGAGGGTCTTACCTTCAAAAAGAAAATTGAGTTCATCTATTTTTTTGTATTCTATTTCGCCGTCTTCATCAAACTCATCTTTGATGTCTCCAATGACTTCTTCTATCACATCCTCAAGAGTAACAATACCACTACTGCCACCGAACTCATCTACTACGATGGCAATATGCTGCTTTTGCTTTTGAAAATCTTCTAGCAAGTCATCCAATTTTTTTGCTTCGGGAACGTAGAAGACATCTGTTCTGATATGGCTCTGCCATTCAAATTCAGATCCTTCATTCAGATGAGGGAGTAAGTCTTTGATGTAGAGGATGCCCGTGACATTGTCGAAGCTCTCATCGATAATTGGGATTCTAGAATATCCGCTATCAATCGCAGTCTGCATGAGCACATCATACTTGTCTCTAAAGTCTACGGAGACTACATCAACATAAGATTTGGTAATTTGCTTAACTGGAACGTCACCAAATTTTATGATCCCACGGAGGATTCCTTTTTCTTCAATACTTGATTCATCATCTCCTACTGCTAAGTCAATAGCTTCGTCGATGTCTTCCATAGAGGTTTGCTTATTGCTAGAGTTCTCAAAAAACCTATCTTCGATAATAGATGTGCTATTAACTAAGATTGCACTGAGCGGTGTAGTCAAATTAGACAAAATAGTCAACAGGCGACTATTAAATCTGGCCACCCCGATTCGATTTAATTGAGCATAAACTTTGGGAATAACCTCTCCAAATAAAACAAGGATGAAAGTAACCAATCCAACTGTTATGAGCAGCTCTACAAAGTTTGCACAGGCATCCAAAGACACATATGAAAATGGAGGGTGCTGATGCAAAAATTCTCCTACAATCCAGAAAGAAGTGGCGGGAATGAGGAGATCTAAAAATCGAGCAAGAACTAAAATGATCGCAATATTCACCAAGTTATTACTGATCAGTATAGTTGCTAACAAATAGTTTGGATATCTCAACAGCTTTACAACTCGATTGCCTGTATCATCTCCACTATCGGCTATTTCGCCGAGATCGGAGGGCGTCAGTGAGAAGTAAGCTACTTCGGAACTACTGACTAAGGCTGAGGCAGTGATCAATAATATCAATAAAACTCCTAGTAGCAGTATACTAGTGTTAATGGCCATTAATGGCATAAAGAACAAAAAGGAAAAGAATAAGTACGGACTGTCGGGTTCAGGTTCCAAATTAACTCTTGGTATTAATGTCTATTAAAAACGCTCATTTTAATATAATAGTTTCGCAAGCTCACTTAGAATGGCAAATCACTTGCATCAGCTACATTTGATCCAGCATTATTACTTGCAGGTGCTTCAGAAGTGGACATTGGTACACCTTCTCTTTGTGTAGCATCCCTCTTTTCGAGTAATTTGCAAGCAGACGCTACAATCTCAGTTACATAGCGATCAATTCCGTCTTTGTCTTGATATTTTCGATGGGTCAGCTTTCCTTCAACATAAGCAAGATGTCCTTTTTTGAATCTTGCCTCCACGCCATCAGCGAGACCTCTCCAGCAGACAATATTATGCCATTCCGTATTTGTTTGCCAGTTACCGGCCTTGTCTTTATAGTTTTCATTAGTAGCGATAGAAAATGTGGCGACAGATACACCACTGTCTAATTTTCGCAATTCTGGATCTCTTCCTAGGTGTCCGACTAATGTTACTCTATTGATCATGTTGAATTATTTTAGTTATTGATAAAGCTAACCAATATAAAGATAATCTTCGAAAAACAAGGTCATAGTTTTTGGAAATCCATAATTTTCTAAGTTATCCTTGGCTACCCAGATTCTTTCCGACAAATATTGATCCTCAGGTACCTGATCTAATGACCAAACAATGCTATGTATTTCTTGGTGGGTAAGCAACTGTCGATGCGTATACACGGGTGATGCATCAGTAGACAGGCTGAAATTTTGCTCCACTTTTTGCACTAATTTTTTGCGTTTTGAAAATTCTTGGCCCTCTATTAATGGTAGCTGATAAAGGCTTTTCCAGATATCATTTGCAATCCTCTTTTCAATCAAAACTTGATCGTCTTTTTCAAATAATAAAAAGTTGAAGTTCCGTTTTTTTCTTTTGATTTTCTTAGACTTAATGGGTCGCGATTGGATGGTACCCGCCGCTAAGGCTTGACAGTTATCTTCAAAGGGACATTCATCGCAGAATGGGTTTTTAGGAACGCAAACAGTAGCTCCAAAATCCATGATGGCTTGATTGAACAGTGCAGCCTTTTTACCATCAAATACGATATCTACAAATTCGTCTATTTTGATCTTACCCTCCTTGGTATCTACTGCTTCTGCAATATCGAAGAAACGACTCATGATGCGGATGACATTACCGTCTATCACAGGATACGCTTGACCGTAGGCAAAGGAGCTTATCGCTGCTGCGGTGTACTTTCCGATTCCCTTTAGTGCTATGATGTCATCATAATTTTTAGGGAATACGCCTTTGTGCTGGTCGACAATTGATTGAGCGCTATGATATAAGTTTCTTGCTCTAGAATAGTATCCTAGACCTTGCCACATAGATAAGAGCTCATCGACAGGTGCCGATGCCAGGGCGTGCACATTTGGAAATCGATCGGTTATTTTTAAATAATATGGTATCGCTTGTGCAGCACGGGTTTGCTGCAAAATAATCTCTGAGACCCAAATGAGATATGGGTCTTTTATTCCTTTCCAAGGAAGGGGGCGATCTAGCGTCTTGTGCCAAGCTAGTAGGCGATTGCTAAACTGTACATAAACATCTTTGGGCATAATTACCCAAAGATATTTATAATACTATGATTACTGATTCTGCATTGAAAATTCTCTCACTTCATCTAGAGAATTGTATTGTGCTTTTAAAAGTGATTTTAGTTCTTTACGCGCAAAGAAAATCCTACTTTTTACTGTTCCTAAAGGGAGACCTAAGTGATCAGAAATTTCTTGGTACTTAAAACCTTGAAAGTGCATGACGAAAGGTACTCGTACACCATCCTCAAGTCCATTAACCATCTTGGAAATTTCCCTATGCATAATGTTTGACTCTGCTGAATTATGCACGGCATTCTTACCAGAATTGATATAGTAATCATTATCTGTAGAGTCCATAATGGTATTAGCCTTCACCTTCTTTCTATAATTATTGATAAAGATGTTCTTCATTATGGTAAATAACCAAGCTTTGAGATTTGTACCTGTCCTAAATTTCTCCTTATTAGATAATGCTCTAAAAGCAGTTTCTTGAAAAAGGTCTTTAGAGTCCTCTGAATTCTTCGTCAAGTTAAAAGCGAAAGAATGCAGTACCGAGGATAAAGAGTAGAGTTTGTCGCTAAATTCAATCGTAGACATAATAAGTATTTTTAATGGGTAATTATTTTGTTTAACCAAATGTACATAATAGTTAAACAAAAAACTACAATTTTGCCTATTTGCTTGACCCTAAAATCACAGAATTCACAGTGAGTTATTCATAATTAAATGAATATCAATAAATTATGTATTTCCATGGAAATGTTAAAGTTTATAGTTCTTTCAATAATTAATGAAAGTTTCTATTTCTGAGCCTTATTTATAAGATAAATGGTGATGATTAGATAGGCTAAATTAGGTAACCAGATCGCATATACTGGTGAAATATCTAGATTGATAGCAAAGGTTTCAGCAAATTTGGAGAGGAATACATAAAGTGCTCCAAGACCAATACCTACAGCTAGGTGCAAGCCTATCCCTCCTCGAACTTTGCGACTGGCTATACTAAGACCTAAAAGAGATAATATTAAGGTGGAAAATGGCTCAGCCGTCCTCTGATGTATTTCTACACTATATATTTGAGTATTGCCTAAACCTCTAGATTTTTCTCGTTCAATAAAACTTTGCATTTCTGGTGAATCCATCATTTCCATCTGATTTTGATATCTCACAAAGTCTTCTGGAGTGATATTTAATACGGTATCTATTTCTTGGCGATCCCCAAGGACAAAGGCTTCTTTAATACCGTCGAAATGTCGAATTTCATAGTCTTCTAATTTCCATTTATTAGGAGGTCCTAACCATTGTGCTTTCTTACACTTTAGATATTCAACTAGCTTACCATCTTTGTAAGTTTCTAGTCGAAGGTCAGAAGCGTATTGCTCTTCCTTTCTAAAATGCCTAATAAAAACCTTAGTATTGGGGTCTATGAACATGTGTATATCTCGCTTCTTCATCTTGTCACTGCTAGTCCAAATGTACTTATGCTCAAAGTCTAGTCTCACTTTATTAGCATGAGGAATCAGCATGTGGTTCGCATAGATGTGGCAGACCGCTATCAAACCCGCAGAAATTAAATATGGACGCATAATACGCCTATAACTTACTCCAGCATTCAGGATGCTGATAAACTCAGAATTGAAAGCTAGTCTTGATGTGAAAAAGATCACAGAGATCAATACATATAGCGGAACTAAGAGCCCGTTGATATACCAGATAAAATTGACAAAGTAATCAAAGGTAATTTCGTGTACAGTGCAATCCTTTTCTATAAACTTTTCGACCTTGGTACTAAAGTCTATAGCCACGGAGATAATTGTAAAAAGAAGCATAGTGAAGCCGAAGGATGACAAAAACTTCTTAATAATATATACGTCAAGCTTTTTTAGCATTATAATCTTCTACTCATATTTTTCACCATGCTGGTTTTCCAAGCATAGAAAGTACCATCAATAATTTTTTCTCTTGCCGTGGTCACCAACCATAGATAAAACCCAAGATTATGGATGGTAGCTATTTGCCCAGCTAGAAGCTCTTTGCACTGAAATAAATGTCTAAGGTATGCCTTAGTATGCACTTTACTTACTTCAGTAGTAGCATTGATATCGATTGGTTCAAAACAGTCTTTCCACTTTGCGTTTTTAATATTGATCATACCCTCTGAGGTATATAAGAGTCCATGTCTAGCATTTCTGCTTGGGAGCACACAGTCAAACATGTCTATGCCTAATGCAATGCACTCTAAAATATTCATCGGTGTGCCTACGCCCATTAAGTAACGTGGCTTTTCTTTGGGAAGTTCGTTGCATACCACATCTGTCATCTCATACATTTCTGGCGCAGGTTCTCCCACCGAGAGACCACCAATAGCATTAGCAGGTCTGCCAAAATCGGCAACTACTTTTGCTGATTCTTTTCTAAGATCTACGTAGGTAGATCCTTGGACGATCGGAATCATCGTTTGCTTATAATCATATTTTGGTCCGGTATTGTCAAAGTGATCACAACATCGCTTCAGCCAGGCATGGGTCAGTTTCAAAGATCTTTTAGCATATTGATAATCACAAGGGTATGGGGTACACTCATCGAAAGCCATGATAATATCTCCTCCGATTGATCTTTGAATATCTATAGCAATCTCTGGAGAGAAAAACAATTTTGAACCATCTATATGTGATCTAAAAGTAACACCCTCTGGTTTGATCTTTCTGATTTCTCCCAAGGAGTAAACTTGGTATCCTCCGCTGTCAGTCAACATGGGTTTATCCCAATTCATGAATTTATGCAAGCCTCCTGCTTTCTCAAGAATGTCAATGCCAGGTCTAAGATAAAGGTGGTAGGTATTGCCTAGGATGATTTGAGCTTTAATATCATCTACTAATTCACGCTGATGCACACCTTTCACTGTACCGATGGTACCTACAGGCATAAAAATGGGAGTCTGAAAAGAGCCATGGTCAGTGGTGATGACTCCAGCTCTCGCCTGAGAATTTGTATCGCTATGTGCTAAATCAAAAGTGAGCATATCTAAATTTATATTGAATACCTATGACTATCCAGCTTCAAAGCAACAGCTACCATGATACTAAACGCCAGCAGTGATGATCCTCCGTAGCTAATGAAAGGAAGTGGAATACCTATGATGGGCACCAAGCCCATGGTCATCCCTATATTGATAAAAAAGTGTACAAACAGGATACCTGCTATACTATAAATATACATACGAGAGAAGTCGTTACGCTGTCTCTCTGCCAAAACAGTCAATCTATAAATAAAGTATGTATATAATAAGATCACAGCAACACTACCAATGAATCCCTGCTCCTCTCCGATCGTGCAAAAGATAAAGTCTGTCGACTGCTCAGGTACAAAGTTCAACTTTGTTAATGTGCCTTGTAAAAACCCCTTCCCTTGAAATCCGCCAGAGCCAATAGCTAATTTAGATTGCAATACATTATATAAAGAACCTTGAGGATCACATTTTGCAGGATTTAGCCATACATTTAATCTGTCTTGTTGATGTGATTTCAATATGTTGTTAAATGCATAATTGACCGAAAGAACCAAGCCAATGGCGAGTAGACCGCCACCGAGACTAATAGTACCTAATTTAGGTTGTCTATTGAGCCAGTGATAAAGACACAATCCAATCAACAAAAGCACAGAAACACCAAAACCATACAACTGAAAACCATATTGTAGACTAAGCACCATCACGGCTAACCACACAAAAAAGGCGAGGTAATGATACAAACCTGCCTTTTTTAAATTAGAGATCAAGAAGAAGATAAGAATCGCCAAAACTCCTAAAATAGTATAATCTGTCCCGAGTGTGAGTGTACCCAAGAATAATAAAAACAACACTGCTCCAATCGCATAAGGAGCTATCGGCATACCCTCTCTAAAGAGCACTATAAAAAAGGACAAGAATATTAATGCAGATCCCGCATCAGGTTGAAGTAAAACTAAGAATATAGGTAAAGCGAAGATGGCAATAGCGTTGAACCTAGTTTTTAAGTGCGAGAGATCCGAAGAGTATGAGCTTAAAAAAGCAGATAGGGCTAAAGCCGTTCCAAACTTGGCAAACTCTGCCGGCTGCAATGAGAAGCCACCTGGCAGATGGAACCATGAGGTTGCTCCTTTAATGGTGCTACCTATCAGGAGCACTAAAACCAAAGAAAGCATGGTCGCTATAAAAATGATAAATGCTACGGTCCTCCAGAACTTCCACTCGATAACGGTGATCAGGAAGATAAGCACCAAAGAAATACCAATCATCAAGCCTTGCTTCCCTGCAGAGGTCTTCAAGATGAAGTCTATACCTTGCTGTTCATATCCATCACCGTAACCCACCGTGTATATCATCAACCAGCCAATGACCACTAGACTAAGGTAAAGCGAAAAGCTTATCCAATCTAAACCACCAATACCGCCAGGATTTCTTTTACTCAAGAATTAAATTTTAAAATACAATATAATCTTTACCTTAGAGATAGACATTCGGCAAAAGTACAGCATTTAAACGTATGTTTTTTTGAATTCGTTTTTTATACTATTTACATTTTAAGAAACCATACATTAAATCAAACGACAGGAGGAACTTGGACAAGCAAAAAAAGTGGCGATTGATACTCGGCAAGACTGATGAGCAAGATGATGGCTTGGAGGAAAACTCCGTCGAGCAAGGTATGGACAATGTCATGGAGGCCTTATACAATGACCAAGATCGCAAGGGTGGCCTCGGTAGGTCTGCCCCAAATGTCAATCGCTGGTTAGGAGACATCCGAAAGTACTTTCCAAAATCAATAGTCCAACTCATGCAAAAGGATGCTTTAGAGCGCATTGGACTAGAACAACTCTTGCTAGAACCAGAGTTACTTGAGTCCTTCGAACCAGATTTGGAGCTAATCACCACGATTATTTCGCTCAATCACTTGCTACCCGAACGAACCAAGGAAACTGCAAGAATCATTGTCAAGAAAGTAGTAGAGGAAATCATGGAGCGCCTCAAGTATCCGACCAGAGCAGCAGTACGAGGCGCTTTAAGTAGGGCAGAAAGAAACAAAAAGAAACACCCTAAGCATGTAGATTGGAATCGAACGATTAGATCCAATCTCAAAAACTTTAGACCAGAAATCAATGCCATCATACCCGACCATTTTATAGAGCATGGTCGTCGTGGAAAATCCTTGAAGCACATCTATTTGTTGATTGACCAAAGCGGGTCCATGTGTGAGTCCATCGTATACGCTGGTATACTTGGATCCATCCTCGCGTCACTGCAGACCATAGAGACGAAATTGATCGCCTTTGATACCAATCAAGTAGATCTTTCACATTTACTGGACGACCCTGTTGAGTTGCTATTCGGGACTCAGTTAGGTGGAGGTACTGATATCGGAATGGCAATGCGATTTGCTTTAGACAAAATGACCAATCCAGTAGAGACTATCTTGTTTTTGATTTCTGATTTATATGAAGGTGCCGATGAGGAATTCCTTTTACAACAAGTGCAAGAAGCACAAAATAAAGGGGTGCGTATCATAAATATACTGGCACTCGACGATAAAGGAAAGCCATTTTTTGATAAAGAACTGGCTCGAATCTTAACTAATATGGGTGTGCCTTCCTTTGCCTGCAGCCCCGATCAATTTCCTATCCTTCTCGAAGCTGCCCTGGAAAAAAAGACACTAGATCACCTTGATAATATAGCTACGGTAGTATAAGAATAGTATGTCTTTACGTAAAGTTTTTATTATTGCAAGTAATAAAAATATTTGACTATCCGCTTACTCGCCGGGACGGCGCAAGAACAAGCGGTAGAAGCGGCATCCCGTTGTCGACTTTGTCGAAACGGGATACAGCGTATGACGGGGTCCCGTCCTGAGTGAGCCAATTGGCGATACCGAAGGATCGGGATGGTCCCTCTTATCTAGTAGCATTCTCAATCAAACGTTTGTAAAATCGAATTGCATCATGATAGTTCTCGATACTGATGCGCTCGTTGTTGCCGTGGATGCGTCCGATGTCATCGCGATTGATGCTGACGGGGGTGAAGCGGTACACATCATTGGCGACTCCAGCATAATTACGAGCATCGGTCGCGGCGATCACCAATCCTGGCGCTATAACCGTCTCGGGATACGTCTCTTGGAGTGTCTTTTGGAGCACTCGAAAGCCGAAGGAGCTGGTGCTCGACACAGGTGAAGGATCACTCGAAATGCCTGCGTCAATACTAATTTGAATCTGATCATTATCGATGATCTTGGCCACTCGCTCTTGTACGGAAGCAACAGTTTCACCAGGGAGAATTCTAAAATTGATCGTGGCGCTGGCTTGGGTCGGGAGGATATTATCCTTGATGCCGCTATTAAAAATAGTAGGCGAAGTAGTCGTTCGGATCAGTGCTGCTGATGTAGCGTCTTGGCCCAATTTGTTTTTTATCAAACCCTTGGTTGCCCAGAGATTGGCAAACAGTATTTTTTGAAACAGGCCCATTTCTGGACCCGCATACTCTAGAAGGCCTTGTGTAGCGCCGTCAATTCTACCTGGAAAAGGTTCGTTACTTAACTGTGCAACTGCATTGGCAAGCATACCGATTGCGGTGTGCTTAGGAGGCATCGCTGAATGACCACCAGACTCTAACTCGATGGATAATTTCAAATTCGCAAATCCCTTCTCCGCAATACCGATCATAGCCAATGGAGGCTCCAAACCGTCTAGTGCCTTCTGCAGTATAACCAGACCCTCGTCTAACACAAATTCGAATTGAATATCCTGCTCGGCAAAGTAAGTGGCAATAGACTTCGCACCAGCATGGCCGCCCACTTCCTCATCATGCCCAAAAGCAAAATATAAATCTCTAGTCGGTGTAAACTCATCTTGCATCAACATGGTAGCTGCTTCTATTAGCCCAACAACATTGATCTTGTCGTCGAGCGTACCACGACCCCAGATATACCCATCTTTAATTTTTCCACTGAATGGCGGCTCCTCCCAAGCGGCTTCATTCTCGATCGGAACCACGTCAATATGCCCGATCAAGAGCACTGGTGCCAAGGATGGATCTTTACCTTTCCACTTGTAGATTTGGCTAAATTGGTTGATCGTTTTGTGATGCATACGTCCGTAGAGCAAAGGGTAATTTTGCCTAAGCAAGGTATCCAGATTTTGGAAAGCGAGTGTATCTACCTTGTCAGTGTAGGATAGCGTAGGGATCTTGATAGAAGATATAAAACGTTCTGTACAAGCATCGTCCAATTGAATTTTTTCGATAGGTTCTACAGTAGCCAGTTGTTTTGAAGAGAAACCGAATGTCTTAATAGCAAAGACGATTATCAATATGATAAGGGCTATAAAAGCAAGTAGAAAAAGCAGTTTGAGTAATTTCTTCATACGAGACAAAAGTAATATAAATCTGAGCAAGAAAGGAAGGTAGAAAAGATTTGAGGGAATGATAGGCGCTATCAGATTATTGTAAAATTGTTCTATCGATGGGCATAAATTTTACAATCATACAATAGAATCCAAACTCTTTGCATTTAATATCTTTACTCTACTTTTAAACAGAAGGCCTCGTCAAAATGTGTAAAACTATTTCACTTTTTCTTTTAATGATGATCAACTTTGGTTTCATAACTGGAGCACAAGGTCAACAAGCACCAGACTATGCGCAACTCGAATATTGGGCGGCCCATCCAAACAAGGAAGATCTCTCTGACCAGATACCCCAGGCAGGCGTATCTACCCTTAAAGAGAATCAAAAAGTAGATGTTTTTTTTCTTCATCCTACCACTTTCACCAAAGGGAAGCCTAAGCAAAATTGGAATGGTGATATTTTGGATGAAAAATTGAGAACGAAAACGGAGAACGGAACCATCCTTCATCAAGCCAGCATATTCAACGGGGCAGGAAATGTCTATGCACCATTTTATCGGCAAGCGCACTTAGAGTCATATTTTACGAAAGATACGGTAAGGGCAAAACAGGCTTTTGATTTGGCCTACGATGATGTAAAAGCTGCTTTTATGTACTACTTAGAAAATAACAATCAGGGTAAACCATTCATCATAGCCTCACATAGCCAAGGGACAACACACGCCATCCGCCTTTTTAAAGAAATAGTAGACAAGGATAAGCAATTGCAAGAGCAATTGGTAGCGGGCTATCTTGTCGGTATTCCAGTAGCCAAAGATGATTTTAACAATATTCCAGTTTGTGAGACTCCAGAGCAGACCAACTGTTTCTGCGCATGGCGTACATTCAAGGAAGGATATACTCCAAAAAAGCGAATAGCTGGCAACAGCATTGCGGTGACAAATCCCATTTCTTGGACGACTACTAAGGAAAAAGTGGATAAATCTCGTAACAAAGGAAGCGTGCTAAAAGACTTCGATGCTGGTTTTACACAGCATCTGGTGGGGGCACAGATACACAATGGTATTCTTTGGGTAGACAAGCCTAAATTTCCAGGTAGCTTTTTATTGATCTCAAAGAACTATCATATTGCAGATTTTAACTTATTTTACGAGAGCGTTCGAGATAACAGCATCAATAGAGTCAATAGCTATCACAAAAAACACAATAAACAGTAGTGAATATATATCACCAAAAATCACGATGGAAAATTTACCTAGCTATAGGCGGAATCGTGATTTTGCTCATTTCTATGTTATTTACCAATTACATCGCGAGTCGGCTAGGTAAAGAAGAGAGACAGAAAGTAAATCTATTCGTCTCAGCTCAAAAAAACGTGGGCGCGGAAAATAGATCTGATGATGATGACACGACCATGGAAATTGACGTCATCAGAGCTTTCGACATACCCGTGATCTTGATTAGTGATACAGGAAAAGACACTATGCATACTAATTTTCCTGAAAACGCAGATATAGGAAAAGAACTGCAAAAACTAAAAGATGCTGGTGTTCAACCCATTATTGGATCTGATGGATATGGAAAGTATGCTTACTATAAGCAAACTAGAATGCTCACTATGCTAGAGTATTTTCCTTGGATACAAGCCATCCTCTTTTTAGCTTTCATAGCCATTGGTTATATGGCATTCAGTACTGCACGAAAAGCAGAGCAGGACCAGGTATGGGTTGGGATGGCTAAAGAAACGGCCCATCAACTGGGCACCCCGATTTCAGCTATAATAGCTTGGTTAGAGCACCTCAAGATGATGAAACCTGACGACGAAGAAACGATGGAAATCGTGGTAGAGCTCGAAAATGATGTGGAACGGCTCAATCTAGTAGCCGATAGGTTCTCCAAAATTGGCTCCAAACCCAAGTTAGAAACGCTTAATGTGGCAGCACAGCTCAATGATTGCCGTATTTATATGGAAAAAAGATCTCCTCGTAAAGTAACTTTTAGCTACCCTGACGAAAATCCAGCCTTTATGGCGAATATCAACCCTCCTTTATTCAACTGGGTGGTCGAAAATCTGATTAGAAACTCACTAGATGCCATGGGTGGTAAAGGTGAAATATCAGCCGATATTACGCAAGATGCTAACCATATTTATATTGACCTTTCGGATACTGGATCAGGCATTCCTCCTAGTAAGCTAAAAACCGTGTTTCAGCCTGGATTTACTACAAAAAAGAGAGGTTGGGGTCTAGGTCTTTCGCTAGCAAAACGGATCATAGAAAGCTATCACTCTGGCAAGATTTTTGTTAAATCTTCTATAGTAAACCAGGGAACGACTTTTACGATCAAACTGCTTAAAGCCTAGCAAAATAAAAAAGTGTCATCAGTAACTAATCTTTTCAACCATTACAATCTCATTAGAACTGTTGTTCTCTTTGTTATTGCAGTTTGCTATTGCAGCCCTGCTATGGCATTTGAAGACTATGATTTTGGGTTTAAGGTAGTAGATGTCAATACTAAAAAAGCTCTTGTCGGAGTGACCATTCATACGGACGATTATACTAAGGCGGAAATTACCGACAATAATGGTTACGTCTTTTTCAAAGATATCAATTATCGAGATTCGCTCAACTTCTCATATATAGGATACGAATCAAAGAAGCTCACCATAAAACAAATCTTGAATGCAAATAAATTCATCAAGATGACCCCAGAGGCGGTCAATCTAGATGAGATTGTCATAGTGGGTAAGATCGGTAGAACCGATGATCCAATTGAAGAAATTCCTTATGAAGTCAAAGAACTTTCATCATTAGACATTGAAGTAAAGAATCCAGGTACTACAGCGGATGCCCTCGAGAAACTGGGTGGCGCATATGTCCAGAGATCACAGCTTGGAGGAGGAAGTCCTGTATTGAGAGGCTTTGAAGCAAACAGAGTGTTACTGGTCGTAGACGGTGTGCGCTTAAACAATGCCATATACAGATCAGGGCATCTCCAAAATGCCATCACTATAGACAATTCTATCCTAGATCAAATAGAAGTTATATCTGGACCGGGATCTGTTATGTATGGATCAGATGCACTGGGCGGAGTGATTCACTTTAGAACCAAAGATCCTCAGCTCAATCGAACTGATGAAAGCCAATTCTTAAAGCTGAATTCTTTCGGAAGATTCTCTAGCGCTACCTTCGAAAAGACGGGGCACCTAGACATGAATCTTGGATATAAAAAATGGGCCTTCTTGAGTAGTGCCACAGTTTCTATTTTTGAAAGTCTAGAGACGGGCTCTAACCGCAGCGAAGAGTATGAAGGGTTTGGGTTTAGACCATTTTACGTGCAAAGAGCACGAGTAGATCAAGTGCGTAACAATCCCAACCCTACCATCTTAGAAGAGAGCGGATATAATCAAGTAGATGTGATGCAGAAGATCAGATTCCAGCCTAATGATAGTTTATATTTTATTGGAAATTTCCAATACTCCACTACAACAGATATTCCTAGATTTGACAAACTATTAGACACTTTAGATCGAGCGGATGATTTAAAATATGCGGAGTGGTTTTATGGTCCGCAACAAAGATTTTTAGGATCGATCAAGGCTAGATTGCTAAAACCAAATACCTTTTTCGACAAGGCTACACTGATTGCTTCCTTTCAAGATATTTCGGAAGACAGAAATACTCGAAAATTTGCCAATAGTACTAGAGAGCAGCAAGCTGAAAATATACGTATCCAGACCTATACAGGAGATTTTACCAAATTCTTTGATCAAAAAGAACAAAACATGCTGACCTATGGTCTGGATGTAAACTACAATACAGTCACCTCTCAAGTGTCACAAATCAAGGTTGATGAAGGAACCGTAGCTTTTGATGAAGGGCTGACTAGGTACCCCAATGCAGGGAGTACTATGGATACGAAGGCAGCGTACCTCGGGTATAGATGGAGAAGCGAAAACAAACGGCTCAACTTCCAAGGTAGTGCAAGATATACAACCGTCGACCTTACATTGAAGTATAGACCAACTATCAAAACTATTATTGAATGGCCGCAAGAATTTTTCGATGGCTTAGAGCTGAACAATTCTAACGTGACTTGGGGACTGGGTGGTGGATACCGCACGAAAGACAACTGGCACCTCAAGGTCAACGTAGCTACCGCATTCCGATCACCGAATATTGATGACATCGCTAGAATTCGCGAGAAGGGAGGTAAAGTAACTGTCCCTAATGTAGACGTGAAGCCTGAGAATTCTATCAATCAAGAAATCACATTGGCTAAATCTTTTGGTACGCTTAGTAGAGAAAAGAATACTGGGAGTTTGATGAATTTGAGTGCTACAGTATTTAAGACAGATCTTACAGATGCGATCATACAAGTGGATGCACCGCTGAGCGAAGAGATTTCACAAATTTTGGTTAATGGGACATTAGCAGATACCCAAAAGAAAATTAATGCAGAATCAGCTACGATACGCGGTATGAGTTTCAACATGAATTATAATATCAAAGACCGATTCATCATTGCTGGTGGCGTCAATATTACCGAGGGAGAGAGTACTTTTAGCAATAGCATTGTACAGGATACCATTATACCGTTCTCTCATATTCCTCCACTGTATGGCCAAGCTAGCATCACCTATAAGTCAGAGAGGTTTACGCTGGAGGCTCAAGCTAGATTCAATGGCACTAAAAAGATAGAAGATTATGCGGTAAGTGATGTCGAAGCCAAAGGTTTGATTGATCGTGAAGGATCTTCAGACAATTTAGAATTTACACCATGGGTGCTGGATGACAATGGTGATGTCAACTATCTCGGTGCTAGTGCATGGAGTATTTTCAATGTGTACTCTTCAATCCAACTGACTGAAAAACTTTCTCTCAATCTAGCAGTGGAGAATATTTTTGATAAATTTTATGTTCCTTTCTCTTCTTCAATTGCTGCTCCTGGCAGAAATTTTATTATTACACTTAGGGGTAAGATTTAATCTGTTTTCACATTTACTTTTAAATAAACTTTTGAGTCTACTTTAAGAACTCATAATTACAAAATCTTGGTTTACGATGAGTGGCCATACCGACCCTGACTGCGCGAAAAGCTATGTCAGTGCGGTACTGCGTCGTCCGTTTCTACATCCATTTTTGCCTGCGCCTCGGCCTGCGCGTGTAGACAAGGCGTACCTTGTCTCTACACATCGCGCCACCATCCGCCCGCATGGATATAACACTTCCACCGCTTGTCCCTGCGCGCTCCGCTTGCTTATTCGGAGGCAAGCCTCCGCCTACCTTATGTGGAGAAAAACGAAGATAGAGACCGTTAAAAAATTGTTATAATGTAGATATTGGCTTCAGATATCTTTATTTTTGTTAAAATTCTGAAAATGAACGTTTTAATACTTGATCAAACTCCAGCGGATGCCTTGCACGTCAAGGAGTTATTCGAACAAAAATCCGATCAAGTAAATACTTATGAAATAGTATCTGGCTTTGACCAAATGAGAGCATTGTGTGAGGCAAATACTTATGATGCCTTGATCCTCAATATTGACAACGAACCAGAAGCCACTATACAGCTATTAGAAGAAGGTCTAGATAGCCAAACGCCTATCATCCTTACCTCTCATGAAAATAACTTAATGATCAAAGCCCTTAATCACTCCATCTCAGGGTATTTATCCAAACCTATTACTGAAGAGCAGTTCTCCACGACTTTAGATCGTGTTAGGAAGAAGCAAGTCATTCGAAAGGAAATGATGGAGGAGGAATATGGACACTTCAAAAAACTAATAAAAGATGGACTCATCAGTAGAATTGCACTTACCACTTTAGATGGATATGTGATTGTGCATTTTGATGATATCATCCGCTGTGAGGCAAACGGAAATTATACTTCAATTTACTTTAACGATGGTAGTTTTCTGATGCTCACCAAGACACTAAAGCATTATGCAGCTAGATTAGAGAAGCACGGATTTTTTAGAGTTCACAAAACACACCTCGTCAACCTCCATTATATCAGAAGCTACGTGAAAGGAAAGAACTCCTACGTAGAATTGAAAGATGGTTCTACAATAGAAGTATCTTCAAGAAAGAAACAAACCCTGGTAGAGATACTTAATAAATAGAAGAGAAATTGAGGTTAATTTTTTTCATATATATTTCTTTGTTGGCTTCCTTGTATTTGAGTTGCTTTGGACAAAATCCTGGAGAGCCTATCAAACTGAGTAAGGCCGTTAATTCTCCTTTTGCTGAACGTGTACCTTTGATCAGTCTAGATGGAAAGGCACTTTATTTTGCCCGAAAATCACATCCTCAAAATATGGGCTCTGATGACAAAGATGATATCTGGGTATCCTATTTGAATCCCAAAACCAAGGAGTGGACGAAGGCTGTCAATGTAGGAACGCCGCTCAATAATGACGGACACAACTTTGTCGTATCCATCAACACCAGTGGTGATGCCATGTACTTGGCCAATGATTATAATAATAATCTAAAAGATGCTATTTCTTACACCATTAAAAAAGGAAGACGCTGGTCTACTCCACACACCATAGATATACCAGATTATAAAAACAAAAGTCCGTACGTAAGTTACTATGTGAGTAAGGATGAAAAGTATCTTCTGATTTCTGCCGAGCAAAATGATACGGAAGGAGGACGTGATTTTTATGTTTGTTTTAAAACTAATACAGGATGGACATCACCACTCAATCTAGGAAAAGATATCAACTCTAAAGGAGAAGAAAATAGTATCTTCTTAGCAGCAGATAACAAGACCGTATATTTTTCTAGTGATGGACAAGGTGGTATGGGAGGTTATGATCTATTTGTCAGCAAGCGTTTAGATGACTCTTGGACACGCTGGTCAAATCCTGAAAACCTTGGACCTAAAATAAATACCCCTTCTAACGATCTAAGTATTTCTATCCCTGCGTCAGGAGACTATGCTTACCTAGCGCGTGGCCCTATAGAAGATACTGACATATACAAGATCAAAATTCCAGAAGCGTATAGACCTTCGCCCGTGGCCTTCATCCAAGCCCAACTGGTCGACTCAGAAACTAGGAAACCAATAGATGGTCGCATATTCTTTGAGTCACTGGATAAAGATAGGGATGATGAAAAGAGTATTCGCAATGCGCAGTCAGCTACCTACATAGTAGAGACAGATGAGAATATGGGTATCTATGCAGAGGTGAAAGGCTACTTCCCTGTCAGTGCCTATTACTCCAATGATACCGATGATCTAGAAGCTATCGACAGTGATAGCGATGCATATTATTCTAACCCTGAGCTGCAAACTCTTCAGAATAGATTAGATGATCTACAAAGAGAAATAAAAAGTCTTCAAATCAAAAAGAGCGGCACAAAAAATAAAAAGCGAAAAAGTAGTTCTGCTAAAGTGAAATCCACTAAGAAAAGTATTGATAATAAATCTAAGTCTTTTAAAAATGTGGGGGACGAAGAGGACGAATTAGGTGAACTCAAATCTAAATACCAACAATATTTAGAGGGATCAGATGCGCCTGCAGTTAAGAATGAAGTAGAGGCTAAAGCGTCAGATAGTGATGCATTGAAAGCAGCAAGAGAAAAGTATCGTGCGTATTATTCTGAAGAAGAAAATTCAGAGGCGACTTCTACAAAAACATACACTAGTGAAGATTTGAATCTCTTTGCTCAGTCTACCATTGAAAAACTATTTAGCGAGTTTTATTTGCCAGTCGTTCGATCTGTAAAGAAAGCGGAAGGCATCAACTTGAGCACCAAGGATGTAGCTCGTCTAGAGGTCATTATCAAAGCAGACTTGATGGCTGTATGGACACCCAAAGTATTATACAGGCTAAAAACTGAGTATGCTAATCAAGCTGACCGAGAAACTAGATTATCAATCAAAAAAGATATTAAAGATGAGTTTGCAGACGCTTTACGCACAGATGTAGATCTGCATATCATAATGCAGAAAGAGAAAAATTTGAAAGCAAATATATCAAAGCAGTTAGACGCTCCAAGCAAAAAGAATACGACCAAATCTAAAATAGAAGACGAAGAAATAAAAGTAACAGGTTATCAGGAGGTTGAAAAAAAGCTTAGTCTTATTCCATTAAAAGAGGGTGCAGTATTCCCTCTAAATAATATCTTCTTTGATGTTAATATGGCTAAGATCAAGCCTCAGTCAGAGTCAGAATTGAATAGAGTATTTTTATTTTTACAGTCCAATCCGAAATTATCTATAGAAATAGGTGGTCATACCAATGGCTGGTGTTCTGCCGAGTTTGCACTAGATTTATCTTCGGATCGATCAGAAGCGGTATATCAATATTTGATGGACAAAGGAATCAAAAAAAATCGCTTAACATTTAAAGGCTACGGAAAATCAGATCCAATAGCTACGAATAAAACACAAGCAGGCAGAAGACAAAATCAACGTGTAGAATTAAAAATATTAAATATCATTGAGTAAAGAAATACAGCAAGATGCAATCGAGGCGATCATGCAACGACTGCAAAGCACCCCAGACTTATTTAGTACCCTATTAGACGGTTTGGAGAAAGACCAACCTGCCATCATTAATTGGATTTTTTCGGAGAGTTTTGACGTCCTCAATCAAGACGAAAAACAGTATTTTCTATTTTTATCTTTGGTGATCATTGTATCCATAGTGGAAGAGTTTCCCATCGAGCACACCATCAGTCCAAAAGTAATAGAAGAAGCGGAGGAAAAAAACTGGACCTTGTTTTCTGAACAAAAGACCAAGGACTTTCGGGACAAGGTCAGCGTGTTTTTCGTTGATTATCCTCAGGAAGATTTGTTAGCCTTTGTGGAAGATGCCCTAGAGATGGAGCATGATGATCAGGTAGTGACTACGATCGGTCGTCCACCGATTTTTATTGCGCTGAAGACATTGATTGATGTTTTGTCGGTGGATGTAAATTAAAGAAGATGATAAAGTGCCTCATTTTTGATTGTGATGGAACCTTAGTCGATAGCGAATTGCTCTCCAATTTGGGACTTCAACTTCAGCTGAAAGAGTATGGAGTGGATGAGTCTTCTGTTGACCTGATGGAGAAGTACCGTGGCGGGAAGTTAGAAGATATTCTAATGTCTATCGAACAGGAACATTCCATTGTGTTAAAAGAGGATTTCGAAGAGGAGTATCGAATAGTGGTGGACTATCTTTTTAAAAGAGCGCTGACACCCTGTGAAGGCGTCACTGAATTTTTGGCTCAGAACACAATTCCTGTCTGTGTCGCTTCTAGTGGACCAATAAGTAAGATAAACAATTCGCTTTACATCACTGGCTTGAATAAGTATTTCAAGGATAACATTTTTAGTTCTTACGATATAGACTCTTGGAAACCAGAGCCAGATATATTTCTACATGCAGCCAAAACGATGGGTTTTTCTCCAAAGGAATGTTTAGTTATTGAAGATAGCATGAAAGGAATTCAGGGGGGTATCGCAGCGGGTATGAAAACAGTATTATTTGACCCCGATGAGTTACATAATGAACTGAAGGAAGTCGAACGTACTGACAATATGAAAAAACTAGAGAAAATAATATCTACGCATAACAAGTAAAATTTAAGCTCCGTAGGAGTAATATGAGATCACAAACGTGCCACTCCTACGGAGCTTTTAATCTCTTTTAAATTTGAGCTATTGATATTCAACTCCGATGGAGCCAAGGCTTGTTTGCACATACTATGACCCAAACAAAAAAAGCGGGCTGTGCAATTGCACAGCCCGCTTTTTTAAATAATGTCAATTTGTATTAGTTGAAGATATATCTCAAACCAACACGTGCCTGCCATCTAGAAGCAAAGTTAGTAATGTCATATGAATCTGTGCCAATCTCATCTTCACGGAAAGTGTATAGTGGAGTAGTACCATCAGCATCGAATCCTTCAAAGTTTAATAACTCGTAGTTATTGAAGTCACCAGGGACACCGTATCTCACACCCCAATTTTTATTGATCAAGTTAGCAAAGTTGAATACATCTAATGAGATTTGGAATTTATGTACTTTATCTCCAATCTGCATACCTACATCTTGACGTACCGCTAAGTCTAAAAAGTTAGTCCAAGGAGCACGACCTCCATTCTTTTCCGCATAGTTCCCTCTTCTTTCAGATAGATGATTATCGTCTTCAATGAATTCATTTAACCTTTGCCATTGTGTTGCAGCAGATATAGCAGCATCGCCATCTTGGTAATCGACTAAATTGATGTCGTTTTCATTAGATGGAACATAAATCAGAGATCTAGATCTTGATGTAGAACCAAACTCATTGTTGAAGTTATCTGCATCACCAATCACATATGAGATAGCACTACCACTTTGTCCTGAATAGAATAATGAAATATTTGTAGAAAGAGTTTCTGACCAATTTATAGAGTAAGTAAGGTTACCTAGTATTTTGCTTCCTTGAGCAAAATCCGATCTTCCAAAAACAGCGTTATTTCGACCATTCACATTGATTGCTCCTCTCCATTGTGAGGAATTTTGACTCGAAGTACCTTCAAATAAAGCATAAGAATCACCATAATTATAAGCTAACATCAAATTAAGATTTGGAAGTATATCTTTTTGAATAGTTCCTGTAAGATTGTATCCATATCCTTCATCTGTATTTGATCCTAGATAAACAGCTCTTACCGCAGTACCATCAACTCTATCACCTGTATAAACTGGTCTATCATCGCCAGATCCAGTAAGTGTAAAGTCAACATCTGAAGAAGAGTTTACATTGGTATATCTAACATTATTTAGCGTCTTTGTAAATGACCCCTCCAATGATAAATTCCAACCAGAGACATCTGTATCTACACCTAAATTAGCTTTAAGTACTTGAGGGTATTTGAAATCTTGAGTGAATAAATTCACATCACCAGTTGGTGTGCTTGCTTCATCAAATTGATATTGATTATTGATGTCCCCTATGAAGTTTACTTCATCAATAGCAAAATCTCCTATGAACGTAGTAGTCACGCCATTAGTGTTAAACATAGCTCCTGGCCAAACAAAAGGTATTCTACTAGTAAATAGACCAACACCACCACGAATGGTCAGGTTTCTATCAGCAGCATAATTAAAGCCAAGTCTTGGGCTCCACATCAATTGACCGTCAGGAGCATCACCAGTAACAATCTGCCCATCAAATTCTGGATACGCAGCTTCAATATTTGGTGCAATTTCATCATTGAACTTATCGGAGCCCGCGGGATCATCAGTTATAACTGGAATATCAAGTCTTAACCCACCTGTTATAGTAAGCCTATTATTTACCGCATATTCATCCTGTGCATAAAAACCTAGCTGCATTGCTCCAAACTCTGCTGCTGCAGCCGTCTCATCTCCAACTACATCATTATCTGCAATAGAATATACTCTTTGATAGAAGTAAGCTTCTTCTCCGTTAAGAAAATCGTCTAAACTATCAAACCTATACTCACCATAGTTATATGGTAGAAACACATTTCTGATATTGTAAAATTCGTTGTGTGTACCAAAAGTAAAGCTGTGCCTTCCTTTATACAATTTGAAATTATTAGTCAAGGTAAAAATGTCTTGTTCTAAAACATTCGCTGTTGAAAATCTTTGTGAGCCAAAAATAATTCGCCCTCTAGCTTCATCATCTATACGAACGTATGGGAATGGATCACCAAGTGGATCTCTATCATCATTAACCTTGGTATAGCCAAGGATTAAATTATTAGACATAGTATTACCAAAATTAGAATTTAGCTCAATCGCAGAAGAGTTAGTAACAGATGGGAAAAAGTAACCGTTGTTTGAAAAATTGATATTTCCTGAATTTCCACTGTTTCTATTGAATTGTTCTGCCTTAGTATAGTTGTGTCTTACAGTAAGTTTGTGATCATTGCTCAAATTGAAATCTAGCTTACCAAAAAACTTTACACCCTGCAGTTCATCAGCCACATTTCCAAAGGTGCCAGGATCGTAGCCATAGTCATTGATCAATGTATTTCTAAGTGCATTGAGATCAGTCTCATTTGCTCTGTCTGCACTTTCGTTGGTATATTCTTCAATATTAAATGGTGCAGGATTCTCATCATCCTGAATTTCGAAATTTGCAAAAAAGAAAATTTTATCCTTTATAATTGGACCTCCTAGTGAAGCACCATAAGTCTGCTTTGTAAAATCGTCAACGCGGGCACGATCATTCTCATCTATACCTATACGTTCTACGTACTTTTGATTTTCTTTACCAACAAGATTTTCATTTTGTAAAAAGTAATATGCTGTACCTTCAAGATTATTACTACCTGATTTTGTCACGGCATTAATCCCAGCACCTGCAAATCCACCATAGGTCACATCGTAAGGAGAAAGTACAACCTGAATTTGATCAATGATATCAATAGAGAAAGGTGAAATACCTGTCTGCCCACCATTGGTTCCTGAATCAGCTAATCCAAATACATCATTATTGACAGCACCATCAATATAGATAGCGTTGTATCGATTATTAACCCCTCCAAAAGAGTTGCCGCTAGCTTGGGGAGTCAAACGAGTAAAGTCACTAAGGTCACGATTTAGTGTAGGAAGATTTTCAATGTCTTCGTTACTAATTTGTGTACTTGTACCAGAGTTCTTTCCGACAGATCCTTGTTGTGCCGTAACAACAATTTCTTCTAATGCAACCGAAGATTCACCCATCACAGAATTTAGTCTTAAAGGCTCACCCAGTCTTAAATATACTTGATCGTATACTTGATCTTCTTGACCAACGTAAGAAACGGTAATCTTGTAAGGGCCGCCTACCTTCATATTTGCCAAGCGATAGAAACCTTCAGTATCGGTGATAGTTCCATAAAATGTACCCGTAGGGGTATGTATAGCGGTGATAGATGCACCGATAAGCGTTTCCTCACTTTGATCCATTATCTGCCCCTGCATACTAGAGGTAGTCACCCCTTGTGCATTGGCGAAATAAGCCATCAAAATAGAAATGGAAAAAATTAGTAGTTTTTTCATCATGTTTAGTTTTTTTAATAATTGAGTACACTCCGAAAACCTACAAAACCAAAAATGTTTCTTTTGGCGATATTTTTCATTTTTTCAATTCACTGATGCACAGGCACGCCAACAAGTTGTCGCACAGGCACGCCAACAAGTTGTCGCACAGGCATCACTGAATCTCAAAAACCAAAAATCTCATCCAAAATATTCCATTTGGTGGAATTCGTCAGTTGTCAGTGTATACTCATAGTTGAGAGTATTTTTTCAAAGGTACAAAGATATGTTACATATGTTAAGACAACGTTAACGTTTTATTTTATGCTGGGTCGAAATGAGTTATTTTTCTCAATGGGTAATGAGGGCTTGAATATCAATCTTTTAACAAAGGGGATGTTAATAACTTTTGGACAAGGGATCGGAATCAGGCGAACGATAGAGAGCAGTCCCCGCCTAGCCAGTCGGGCAAGCTAAGGACCGAAGCGGATGCGGAGTGATGCAGAGCGTGGTGCCGATGTCTAGCCTAGGTGCGAAAGGATCGGTATGGCCCCAAAACACCTTTATAATCTTATACGTTAGTCATAAGGGTACCTCTATTTACTGCCTCTTGGAACGAAAGTAGAATAAATTGAATTTAGACGAGGCACGAAGAAGGAGTTTAGCCGTAGCTAAGCGACTGATAAGTAACAAAGTATAAAGTCAATTGATTCGCTTAAGAAAATTTTTAATTTTCTGATCGAACAAGAATGTAGTAATTAGAGGTGCCCATAAAATAGAATTAGGTATAGATCTCTAGATGCTCGAAAAATACATCTAGTTCCTCATAGGATTTGAAGCCTACCTTCTCCTCAGTACCACCTAATAAATCAATGCCGTAAGGTTGGATGTCCTCGATCAATTTGCGGATATTTTGCTCTTGGCTGGGAGCGGAAACAAACACCTGATGCTGTGCACAAAGTTCTGTAAGCAGCCCCCCTTGATACAAATCTTGCTCTGAGATATCCTGAAGGCGAAGCTGATATATATGATCTGACCGAAAGGACTCATGCGCCAGATCTTGAATGCTTTTCGGACGAAATTCTTTGATGACGTTTTTATTGTCGTAGTCGTCATTGTCCATGTCGCAGCTGATCCAATGATAATCCTCTGCACTATATATTTCCGCCAAGAGGGCTTTTGGTGTTTTGCCTACTTGAGCTACGATCTCAGGTCCCTCGACCCAGGCTTTGATGCCATGAAACTCGGCGGCACTTAATCGCTCATCGTGGGAAAGATCTAGCTGATATCCCATAAAATCGACCATCATAGCCGCAAAATACCGTGCATCTGTAAGATTTGCGATGGAACTTGCTTTAATTTTGATTTTTGGCATAATTTCAGAAGTAAGATGTAGTTAATGGCTATAAAACCTATAATTTTGTGTTAAGTACATTGTTAAGCAGAATATTTTTCTGCAAATGGAAGTATTAGTTCACAAAGGTACGGTTTTGAATGCCTACACGAAAAAACCAATTGAGAGAAAATTATTTTGATCAAGTCTATGACGTAGTTGCATTGATCCCAGAGGGGAAAGTAAGCACCTACGGAGCCATAGCCGATTATCTTGCTCTAGGAAGCGCAAGGATGGTAGGTTGGGCACTCAAGCAGAGTCTTTCGGCTCAGATCGAAGTGCCAGCACATAGAGTAGTCAATAGTAAAGGTGAACTTTCGGGACGACACGGTTTCGCTCATCCACAAATGATGGAGGAACTACTCAAGCTAGAAGGTGTACAAGTGAAAAATGACAAAGTTGTCGACTTCGCTGCTACACTTTGGAAGCCCGCAGATCATCTTTAAGATTCTCCACACAAATTTAATAAACCAAAACTTCAACTTTTTTGTAAATGCATAAATGTACTCCATTATGAATGTAAGGTTATTTGGTTTCGCGGTTTTGATCATAAGTTGGGGATTATTTGCTTCGGTAGATAGTGACGCCGACATTATATATTGGGATGGTATCGATAGGTTGTCGTGGGCAGACTTCGAGGCTGAACCTCGTATGGATATCGAAAATTTTTATGCCCTAACCTCATCGGGCATCATCGATTATAAAGGGTGCAAGGATGGCATCATTACCTATAAGTTCAGAGCTTATTTCGAAAAGGATGAGTCATGGGTGAAGGAAGAGGCGATCACCGACTATCACCTAGCGCACGAGCAATTGCATTTCGACATCACAGAGCTCTATGCTCGCAAATTGAGAAAGCTTCTCTCGGAACTGGAATTTAAATGTGGTCAAGAGAAAGATTTCGAACGTTTCGTCGCCGCGACTTTAGAAAATTGGTACAACGAGCAGCGCAACTACGACATCATGACGCGCCACAGTTTGAATACCGATCAGCAACGTGAGTGGCAGTATCGCATCAAGATGGAGTTGTCGCTATTGGATAATTTTGCCGAATAGTTTTACCATTCACATCAGATAAATTTTCTTTAAGATAATAATGTGGGGCCTTCCCGACTGCGCGAAAAGCTTCGTCGGGTCGGGTCATCCGCTACTCGCTGTGCGCTCGGTCCGTTGCCTGCTAGACTCAAGCTCTGCTTAGGCTAGGACTCCCCCGTCTCGCGAAGAGCTATGACGGGGTCTAGCTACTACCCCTAGTCCAAAAAAGATACATTCCTTGGTGATCGCAGGAATTGATTCCCTAGTCCAAAAAAAGATTAAAAAAAAGGAAAAGTTAGTCGATGATTTTTATCATCGATTCCATATGCTCGTCTAATGTAGCACTTGGGATAATGGAAAAATGAACTTTAGCACCAAGATGAAATGTAGGGTAATACTCCTACGGAGCATAAAATCATCCAACATTTTGACAATTGATATTGCACCACTATGTGGCGCTTTTGTAAGTAATAAGGCTAGGGTTAATTTTCGATTCTGGCTTATGCGTCTGTTTATGGCTACAGCATAGCGATCTAAGAACTTTGGTATGCAGATAAACTTTCCAACCCTACATCCGATCAAGAAAAAGATGTCCAGTAAAATAAATTAATTAGAATTCAGTTACAGTAGAATGCGATTTGTTATAGTAATACTTTGTTTTTTTTTCAATACTACCTGCTCCATTGGTCAAATAGTAATTGAGCCAAACGACAATGCGGAAACTGTAAAATTTAAAATTGATTCCATGAGTTCTGCAATAAATACTTGCAGCAATATGGATTCAAATTTAAAAGTAGAACTTTACAAAATCATCCAAGAGCACTTAGGCTGGAAATATGGATTATCAATCTATAAAACAAATGTCAATAAGGAAATTGTTTTTTATGCCTTTACTCATTTTGGAATTATATCATATATAGAAAATTTTCCAATTGGATTAAATTGTAAAGGAAATTATATTCGTATTACTAAAGATGGAGTGCCTCAATGGTGGAAAAAATTTGAATCCGAAGAGATTCTTCGTTTAGAAAGAAGAAAAGCATATTGAATGAACAGGTCGCTACGCTGTAGCTAATACGATATGACTATGCTGGATTTCTACCAACAGTGTCGCTGCGCTGCAGCTTGGTTATTTCCTGCTAATAATTTAAATCAAAGCTACAGATTTTGCGTCTGTTTAGGGCTACAGCGTAGCCACCTGTTGGTAGCAGCAGCGATGCAGATATTTTTAGAGCTACAGGGTAGCGGCCTAGTCTAAAAAAATAAAAAGGAATTGTTAGTTGATGCTTGTAGCGTCGATTCCATATGCTCGTCTAATGTAGCGCTTGGGATAATGCAAAAATGAACTTTAGTACCAAGATGAAATGTAGGTAATACTCCTACGGAGCATAAAATTATCCAACATTTTGTCTATTGATATTGCACCACTATGTGGCGCTTTTGTAAGAAATAGGGCTAATTTTCGATTCTGGCTTATGCGTCTGTTTAGAGCTACAGCGTAGCGATCTAAAAGCCATAAAGATTGTTCAAGCTTCGATGAGAGTCTCGGTACCAGTTCCTTCACAGCTCTAGGAATCTTGCTTGTCGAGACAAACTTGTCTCGGTTCCTTCTCCACCGATTTCGCGAAGAGCTACATCGGCGTCTAGTTACTACCCCTAGTCCAAAAAAATAATGTTAAAAAGGAAAAGGATACGTTAGTCGATGCTTGTAGCATCGATTCCATACGCTCGTCTAATGGAGCGTTTAGGAAAACAACAAATGCTTCCGAAAAGAAAATGTGACAAATACAGGTCGCTACGCTGTAGCTTATTGGATATGGCATTAAATTTATTTCTACCAACAGATTCGCTGCGCTGCAGCTTGGTTTTTTTCTAGAGTATAAAATATTAATGTCTTCATGCTGCAAAGAGCTACAGCGTAGCAATCTTATGTAGCAGTTAAGTTAATTCCAAACCTTTTAATCTAATCTTGAGATATAATTCTCATCTAATATTATTAATGGAAATTTATTATATATTATTTCTCTCTCATCCATACTAAGATATTCATATTTCTCATTGAACTCTTTTAAAGCATATTGAGTTCTTAGATTATTTATGAGCTCTCTAATAGTAGAATAGACACGTAGATACTGACCGTAGGTAATAGTCTCATCATAATTTAAGATACATATGAAGGTCTCTGTTTCTAAAGTTTCATCTGCTATTGATTCATAGAGCTGATTTTCAGACACGACCTTTTCATTAATCTTTATTTGATTTTGTGTGATCTCAAAAATAGTAGCGATGGAAGAGTCTATTAGTTCAGGGACCGGATCATATTCGTAATTGTAGAGTCTACTTTGGATTACTAAGTTTTTAAACACTCTTTGATTTCCTTCAAAAGTACTTGGTAGAACTGAATATCCAATTCTACTAATTGATGAAAAGGCAAGTTGCTTTTTGACATCATTTACGTATCTCATTTCTATTTTTTTATCTATATTCAGCTGTATGACTAGTCTTGATTTTTGATTTAAAGGGTAGCGATATGCCCAATTATTTATTGCTATGTATATCTGTGTGAGACTGTCAATTTCGTTTTCATTAAATAATATAATAGGAGTATCGTCTTTACTTTTCGAATTAACCATATATAGATTACCTGCCTTAAATTGGTTTATATTTCTCTCCCAGTAATTAGACTTTGGTTTTACCAGATCATATTGATGATAAATATTCTTACTTAATACAGACTCATTTAGTACCCTATAATCTATCAAGTTTATAGACCCTAAAACAAAAGACAATATTGAGATGGCTGATCCAGAATATAGAAGCAATTTAAATTTATTGACTTTTATGTATCTGATTATACTTGTCCAAATTTGAAGAAAAAGAGTAATTGCAAATAAAATAAAAAGGAGTTTAAATTCTGGCAACAAATTGAATTCTAGATAACCTTCTAATGCAATAAACAAAATCCCGATTGTAAAGCTAAGCTTAGAGATCCATGCGAGAAAACTCCAATTTAGAAATCGTTGGTCGTTTAAAATAGAAGTCCTAATTATACGCCCTCTTTTAAGTCCAGTAGGTTTATCGATTAAAAAATTTATGGCTGACGAGATCCCCATTATGATAGCCACAAATGCATAAAATGTATTGTAGAACCAGACTTCGCTATCGGATAATAACCATATCTCGTGATCCCATGTTATTGAAATGTATCTTAAAGATTCGCGACACATGTAGAAAAAGGAGTAGAAAGAAATTGATGCGATCAAGAGGATAAGAATACTGAGTATCCATCTTAATTTACTAATTTTAAATTCCTCTAAACTGTATTTCACATGTTGAAGTTTTTGACTGGTACGGTTTAAGGTCTATGAACTAGAATTATAAATTTCTACTTCCATTCCCCATCTCCCACCGTAAACGTAACCTGTTCAGATTTACCACTAGGCTGCTTGATCGTAAGCTCCACTTCATTATTTTCTACCCATTTAGCTATAAGCGGTTTTGCGTCAAGAAAATCATGCTCATGCTGAATCGTCAAACCATCATCGGTAAAAGAGAGTAACTGAACACCATTCACCTGCTTGTCATCATTTTTCATGCTAAGACTGATGAGGTGATCATGCGCAATGGATGGTTTTGGAAATCCCCATAGCGGCATCATAGTACCATCCTTGTCATTGACCAACACATACTGATCTATAGAGTCTGCATACATGCGAAATACAAAGTAGCCAAGCTCAGGATAGTAGGTTCTAAAGTCAATAGAAGTACCTCTGCCAAGGCTATTGGGATCATTGTCAAATAGAGCTAATTGATCTCCACTCAGTAGGTTGATTTTATAACCCTGAGGGTCTGGTTTTATAAAAGCATTATATTTTTTGAGTTGGGCTTCTTTGACTTTAAGTTCGCAGTTTTTGAATTGATTTTCGTTTCCAAGTTCTAATAACTTATAGCACTGATCGTAAGGAGAGCTGCTCTTATCCGTGGTCTTCTGGTACATTTTGACTCCGCCAGCAAACACCCATCCCACTTTATCTTCAGCAGTGATGACCTTCATCCACGGCTCATCATATACGATGCCTCTTAGATTGATCTCCTGAGTAAAGTCGGTTTTATCACCCGTAAAGACGAGCGGCTCACCTTCGGACAATTCTTTCACGATTGGACTTTTCGTATTTGGCTTTTCCCGGAGCCTGAGTTTATCTACCCAGGCAAAGACTATGACCTCGGCTGGCTTCTCCTCTACTACAGGTTCAGGTACTGCTTGTGCAGGCTGCGAAGTGGGCGCAGGATCACCTTTACAGCTGAAAATGAAGGTTAAACATATACTAAATAATATATATTTCATGTTTGATTCGTGTTTGTAGCCGTTGGCAAAAGTACAATACAGTAACTAGTAAAGCGAATGAACGTATAATAGCGCAATAAGAATTAGAAATTGGGGCGAAGGTAGACATCCATAAGTTCTATAAATAGCTCTAATTGAGATAATTAGTATGCAATACTCTTTAAATTTCCACTTATGAACAGGAAAAATTCAATTACCATCTTTAGTATGCTGATCGTTGCTCAGCTGGCATTTTGTCAAGTTAGTCAAGATCGCTTACATTATATATCAAAATACCAAAAAATCGCTCAAGATGAGATGGAGCGAACGGGTGTGCCAGCCAGTATTAAGCTGGCGCAGGCCATATTAGAGTCCAATGGAGGCAAAAGTGAATTGTCCAGAAAAGCGAATAATCACTTCGGTATCAAATGCGGTGGTAATTGGGATGATCGTACTTACTTTCGAATGGATGACGATAAAGATCATAAAGGAAATGCAATCGAATCTTGCTTTAGGGTATACAAGAATCCTGAATCTTCATTTATTGCCCACTCAGAATTTTTAAGAGGGAATCAGAGATATGAATTCTTGTTTGATATGAAAATCGACGACTATAAAAGTTGGGCACACGGCCTGAAAAAAGCAGGATATGCTACAAATCCTAAATATCCACACCTACTGATTAAGATCATTAAAGATTATAAATTGGATCAGTATGATGATCTATTCATGCCTAACGAGGCACCTATGATAGCTAGCACTGATGATGACTTCATGATGAATGAAATAGCAAGAATAGAAAACGAAAAAAAGTATTCTCAAGCTAGAAAATCAAAATCTAATAAAAGAAAAATACTAACTACAAATCATAGAGCAATGGCTACTAAGAAGTTGAATGATATTAGCGTTGTGTATACCAATTTTGATGACACTCCAGAGACTATTGCGGCACGAACAAACGTGCCTATGAAAAGATTATTTAAATACAACGAAAACCTCACAGATCCCAATCAAGCACTTCCAGAAGATATGGTCGTTTTTTTACAACCTAAAAGAAAAGCATTTAGAGGTAAGAAGAAATATCACAAAGTAGAAGATGGAGAGACTTTGGCTCAGGTATCTCAAAAGTATGGGATTTGCACAGATAAATTGCAAGAGCGAAATCGCCTTGCTGCAAACGAAGAACCACTAGGGGGAGCGATTTTAAAGATCAGAGGCAAGCGTGTTCCTCAAAATATGCGCATTCCTACAAGAGAAGTGTATGTTGCTGGTGAAAGAAATAAAAAAGAGGAGACTAAAAAAATGGAAAAATATGCGACTTCACTTTCTGACTTTGAAGTACCGCCTACGCTACAAGAAAGAAGAGAGCAAGCGAAAAAAGAGAAGAACAAAAACTTCTTCAATTTCCAAAAAAGCAAAAATGTTGTTGCGTCAAGTCCTTCGGATAAAACACCTCCATCAGACAGTTATAAGGCATCTCCTGCCTACGAAGATGAGGTGACAGACATCGAGTCTCTTAAGAGGCAAAAGGACACTTACACTGCACCAAGTGTTAATAGCAACTATAGTACGAGCCCTTCTAGTGGAAGTGCTACATTCAAAGAGAATAAAACATCAATCTCTAATCCTAATATAGGATCAAGCAATACAGTTATCACTCGAACTGCTATACCAAATACGACTTCCGCTACATCTGGAAGTACGACCGCACATAGTGGACAAATCACTACAGCACCATACAACGTTGATAATACTACCCAAATACAAAATACAAAGACTATGTCAACTCCTTCTACTACAAATACGGGTACAACGACTTATACATCAAGTACAAGCACAATGATCACAACGCCTCAGGTGGTGACTACGAAGTATCACTCCGTAGTGAAAGGAGAGACTTTGTATAGATTGAGTAAGAATTATGGAAAGTCAGTTGATTATCTCAAGCAAGTTAACGGCCTTAACTCAAACACTATAAGTATTGGTCAAAAACTTATTGTAAATTAGCTCATGTAAAAAATTGAGTTATAATATGAAGAAAAAATTTCTTTGGCTTGGATTGATTTCAATCTTGTGTTTTGTTGACCTTGCCGGACAAAATGGATCTGCTTTTGGTGTCAAATTAGGCCCCACGCTAGGAATCCAAAATTGGGATAGCGGTCGAAATTCAGACGTTTTATTTAGATACCATGCCTTGGCTTATATTGAGACCTATGGCCCCGATGCCAAGTACGCATTATTTGCTCAAGCTGGTTTTCACAAAAGAGGTGGTGCGCTGAGATTACGTGGCGGCACCTTTCAGGGTAATGGACAGCTGTTTACTATTTCAGGTAGATCTTACCCATATGAATTCAACAATGTCTCTCTAGCAATCGGAGCAAAGCAGAGATTCTTAACCCAAACTGGATCTTATTACTGGTTATTTGGTGTGAGAGGAGAATATACCATAAGTAATAATCTTGATGATTACCATCCCGAAAATGATCCTCTAGAGCGGTTCAACTTAATCCATCCTTTTTCTGAGGCTGTGAGAAACATTAATTATGGAATCGTTGCAGGTGGTGGATTAGATTTTATGTTTTCGGAACTGGTCGGAGGAGTGCTAGAATTGACCGTGAGTCCAGACTTTTCCAATCAGTATCAGTCCGTAGCCTTTGAATATTTTGACATCAACACAGGTAATGCAAGAACTGTCACTGCGAGAAATATCAAAAACGTAAGCATCGAACTCAGTCTTGGAATAAGGCTGTTACGCATAGTTGAATATGTAGACAAGGTCTATTAAGATTAATGCTACAAAAGACCTTCACGGGGTGAAAGCTGAAAAGTCTTTGACTTCAATAATGTTAATAAATGAGGCTATTTTTGTTAAAATGCTGTCCCATGTTCGTAACTTCGCCTGAGTTTAAATGGTTTATAAAGTATTGATGCCTTAGGCATCCTAAAAAATAATAGATTATGAGTGTTGTAGAGATGAAAGTACCCGTAATCGGGGAGTCTGTAACAGAAGTAACCTTATCTCAGTGGCTGGTCTCTGAAGGGGATGTAGTATCTATGGATCAAGCTATTTGTGAATTTGAATCAGATAAAGCGACTCTTGAGTTTCCAGCAGAAGCGGCAGGCAAAATAAGTTTTGTAGCTTCAGAAGGAGACGATCTAGAAATTGGAGCTTTAGTAGCGAAGATCGATACTAGCGTTGATGCTCCTGCTGCTAAGTCTGAACCTGAAACATCAGCACCTAAAGAAGAAGTAAAAGAACAGGCTCCTGCAAAAAAGGAAGCTCCTACTCCTCAGCCAGCAATGGCTGAGTCTAATGGGAGCGGATCATATGCGAAAGGCCACCCCTCTCCTGCAGCTAGTAAAATATTAGCAGAGAAAAATATCGCACCCGCTGACGTAACCGGTACTGGTAAAGACGGTCGCATCACGAAAGAAGATGCGCAAAACGCAAGTCTAAAATCCAGTGCTCCTGCATCAGCACCAACTGCAAAGTCTCCAGCCACGAATACTCAATTTAGTAGAGAAACTTCTAGCAAGAAGATGAGCCGTATGCGTAGAACCATCGCAGCAAGGCTCGTATCTGCAAAGAATGAAACAGCGATGCTGACTACTTTCAATGAAGTAGACCTTACTGAGGTGATGGCATTGCGTAAAAAATACCAAGAAGACTTTGTCAAGAAGTACGGTGTCAAATTGGGCTTCATGTCCATCTTCGCTAAAGCTTGTGCTAAGATGCTGATCGAAATGCCTGACGTGAATGGCTTAATAGAAGATGATATCAATATCGTACATCACAACTATGCAGACATTTCATTTGCTATCTCTACGCCTACTGGTCTAGTAGTACCTCCAATCAAAAATTGTGAATCGCTTCACTTTGCGGACATAGAATTAAAGTTGAAAGAATTAGCAGGTAAAGCAAGAGACGGTTCACTAAGCTTAGACGAAATGTCTGGTGGAACTTTTACGATTACAAATGGAGGTGTATTTGGATCAATGTTAAGTACTCCAATTATCAACAAGCCACAGTCGGCTATCCTAGGTATGCACAACATCATCCAACGTCCAATGGCGATCAATGGAGAAGTGAAAATCAGACCGATGATGTACTTGGCATTATCTTATGATCACCGTATCATCGACGGCAGTACCTCCGTGACCTACTTGAAGAAAGTAAAAGAGTTGCTAGAAGATCCGTACAAGATGTTCCTAGATATATAAACCGTAAGTACTATGACTATTCAAGATTTTGCAGCTTCTGCAAGTGATCGTCCAATGATGATCCTGTTGTTTTATGGATTTATTATTGTCTTTGCTATCCTTGCAGGCTTCATTGGTAAAAATGAAGGGCACTTGTCTCCTTGGAAGTATCTTTATTCTGCTCTGATTTACCTTACTTGCGTTCCAGCAATATTTATTATCTGTCTTGGACTTTATGCGGTATCTTTTGAAGGTGCAAGTGTTATGAATGTAGATGTAGTTACGATGATTGTTCCCGTATTGGCGATGATGGCTACACTTTTCATTACGAAAGCCAACGTTTCGCTCGATCGCATTCCAGGTTTTGGAAAGATAGGAGGCTTGATATTAATGATCTTCGCAGCCAGCGTCTTAATGATGATCTTACGCAAGATGCGACTAATTGTATTTTCATATATGCCTATCCAACAAGTTGGGTTGATCTTCCTAGCCATCTTTGCAGTCATCTACTTTGGCTGGAGAAAAATGATGAGGAGCTAGTAGGATTGCATATGTTATATCACGTTTCTGTACCTTTTATTTAATTGTATTCAAACTACGGATCTCCAAATCTTCTAAGGAGCCCATTTCTGTTGCAAAGAAAATAGTAATTTTTTCATTAGGGCACCTCTAAAAACCTCCAATATTTTCATTATTTTTAGGTATGCGAATATACAACCCAATTACGAGTTTATTTGAGAGTACAGATCAGAATAGTTTAGTTACGAAATTAGGAGATCCCTTACAA